>Ga0208462_1000682_pt1 | contig 30748 bp, 7 predicted proteins | sample AD_SCU001_MetaG_FD_184452 | JGI IMG/M metagenome (GOLD analysis project Ga0208462, IMG submission 184452) | Active sludge microbial communities of municipal wastewater-treating anaerobic digesters from China - AD_SCU001_MetaG (SPAdes) (version 2) | ecosystem: Engineered > Bioreactor > Anaerobic >...
GCTTGAGGGCGACCTCGCCGAGCGGTCTGCCGTCGGCATCGAGCGCCTTCGTGCCGATCGGGACGAGCACGCTCCCGACGTTGTCATTGGCGTTCACGATGATGGACTTGAGGACGGTGCCCGAGCTGCCGGTCAGCAGGGTACCGGTCCCGGTGTAGGAAGTGGTGGTGCTGCCGCTGCCGCCGCCACTGCTTCTGCCGGGGGTGTACGGGGTGGGCGTGGGGGTCACGTCACCAGAGGTTATCTCGAGCGTGTGCGCGCCGTAGGCCTGTACCGTGCCGTTCGCACTCTGCCCTGCCAGGTAGACCTGGTAGGTTCCGGCGTCAAGCCCGGTTGTCGAGACCGTAGCCTGATTCGTATTTGCCACCACGTACTTCCCGCTGTTCGGGCTGACGTAGATGTTGCCGATGAGTTTCTGGGTTGCGGGGATGCCGCTATGGGTGATGTTCAGGCGGAGGGTGTCTTTACCGAGCGTCGCTGCATCGATGAACGCGGTGCCCTTGTAAGCAACATTGTTGCGGAGCAGGACCACGCCAAGGCGTTCACAGGGCGTGTCAAACTTTGCGGTGAAGGTTTCGTTCAGCTTCACGCTCGTGGCAGAGATCGAACCCTGGTTGGAGTCCTCAAGGACCACGACCGGCATTGCGGCAAGGAGGCCGATCCGGTCATCGTCCACGGTGATTGCGGCGAGCGCGTAGTCACCGGGTGGGAGCTTGATTTCTTTCAGGCCCTGCGCACCCAATTGGTATCCGTTGCCGCCCAGGTCCACCTGGTTCTTATGATGACCAAGGACCCCGGTGACGGAAGTGTCATAAGCGGGGACCGTGATGTTCTCTCCAGAGGAGTTGCCCTGATTGACTTTACCTTTATCATCGATTGTGACCTCTGTCCAGCCACCGTCAATGAAGATGTATGCGGTCTTCTTCACGAGTTCCATGTAGTCGACCGATCTCATGCTGCCCTTTCCGCCTTTTATCAGGTCAGCGATGTAGGACTCATTCGCCTCAGCGAGCACGAGGACGGCTTTCTGTGTGTTTGGAACCTTCACCGTGAAGTCGAGGACCGTGCCGGGTTCGTAGACCCAGGCGTTACGGTAGGTGTCGCTCCCACTAATGGTTATGTTTGCATTTTTGTCCACGGTCACGTAAGTATCGTTGGTGACCTGACCGACGTTTGTAACGTACTTCTGCAGCTGATCCAGGGTGGGGAAGGGTACGTCGCGCCCGTTATGGAGGGTGATGGAACTCACGCCGGTCCGGCTGAGGTCTTTTGCTGCGGTGTAGGTCGTGTCGATGCCGGAGACCTTGCCCATCTTCGTCGAGTTCACCCAGATCATGTAGTTGTTGTAGAGGTGGAACGCGCGCTTGGCGTAGTTACCGGCCTTGTCGTAGGCACGGAACTCGAGGTCGCGGTTTCCGACGTTGATTGTTGTTGTGGCGGTTCCGGTGGTCCTGGTGTCCTGCCAAAGTTCTTTCCCGGTTGCCGCGTCCACGAGGGCGACACGGGCAAAGCTTGGGTCGGAATCGGAGACAGCCCAGTTCAGGGTGAGGGTCTCGCCGGCCTCGATGTAGCCATCACCGTCACCGTCGCTGTCGGTGATGGTGAAGGTGTCAATCTTCGGCGCCTTGGTGTCGAGCGTGAAGGTCCAGTTCAGGGATTGCGAGTTTCCGTAGTTATCGGTTCCGCTGACCTCCACCCAGTACTCGCCATCGGCGAGGTCACGGGGCAGGGTTCCTTTTGCGCAGCTACCTTCGATGGTGGCACCTAGATCCTTCTCATATGTCGCATTACCGAGACACATGGTGACCGGTCCCGGCATCTCGGTGATGAGTACCGAGGCAGACTCCGGGATTTCATTGATGTAACTCTCTGGTGCAGGGATCGGGTCCGAGAATCCAGCAGCAACGACGCTGATGGATGTGGTATTCGTCCCTTTTCTCCCGGCGGCATCGATGGCCGTGACGGTCAGCGTGACGTTATTCTCAACCGGCCAGGTGACCTGCCTATTGAAGGTGTAGTCAGGGGCCGATCCACCGAGCGGAAGGAGATCATACACGACCGCTGCATGGGTCGAATTCTTCAGGGTGGCCTGAGCGAATTTTATCTCACCAGCCTCATGGATCGTCCCGGCAACGTCGAACGTCGACGGGACGCGTCCCTTCGTGTCGAGCGTGATTACCGGGAGCACTTTATCCTCGGTGGTGAAGATGCCGTTCTGGATGGATACGGTGAGAGGCTCTGTCTTGGAACCAACAATCACTGTTACGAGTTTATCCACTTCCATCCTGAGTTCCGAAGATCTGCCATCATCTGTTTGTGACTCCAATGTCACCGTGGCTAACAGCAGATCCCCATTATCGTATCCATCTTTCAGATATCCGCCAATATAAGAACACTTGTCTTCATAGAACGGGTTAACATCCGTTGCATTGAATGGCTGGATTTCTTTAGGCTTGACAACCTCATTGTCGAAATACATTAAGATCTCATAGGCGCCGATCTTCGGCTCGAAGTTGTTCTTAAGATAGATACTGACCGTAGCTGTACTTCCTCTCTCAACGTCGGAAGCATTGGTTACATATAATGTACCAGTACCTGTTGCCGCGCTTGCAGCGGGCGTTATGGTTAATAGCCCCACTAGAATTAGCAGGGCCAGGTGGATGGCTTTCATGCGTACCTCCTCATCTGGGTAATTATGTTTCCTGACGTATAAACAATTCTAATTTGAATGCTCATGCTCTTCTCCTTAAGCTGATTAGGGCAATCGCAAATGCCAAAACTACAAGAATTGGTAGCATTGGGGATTTGGCAGCCTGGGTCTGCACAGGTGCGCCCGAATCCTTAGCGCCGGTTGGTGTGGGCTCAACGCCGCTGGGTGACTCAGAGTCTCCGGTCTGTTGATGCAGCGAGGAGGGCTGAGTGTCCTCGTTACTCTGTGTAATCGTTTCGGTTACCTGAGGGCTGATTGTCTGTGATGTAGTAACAGATGGTGCGGTCTGAGAGCCACCTATTGATTCTGTGGTGGAACCTGCAGTTGGTTTTGTGCTTGGAGATGCTGTGGATCCTTCATCATAGGCAGGGTTTACCGCTAGAACTGCATCCCCTTTGGAGTTCACGAGTGTGTCTACGTATACGTCGAACCGCCCCTCTCCCTCGTACACCATCCGTGCGATAGGAATATCTCCCGTCAATTGAGGCTGAACGGTGAATCCGGAGACCCGTATCGTCTTCTCGTCTGGCTGAATGTTTGTTGCGCCGGCAAACGGCTCGATGAATGTAACTTCCGTTACCGTAGTCTTCGCGGGGTCGTAGCCGATCACCACGCTGAAGGCTCCTAGGCCGATGCTATCATCGAAACCTTTCACGACCAGCTGGTCCGACTCAACAAGGACTTCAGCTGCACCCGCCGCAGAGGTCATTGCGCAGAGAGTGGCAATTCCTAAGACAATAAGAAAAATGAGTTTGTTCATGGGCTGTACCTCAAGACATTGATTGATAGTACTCATCCAGAAGTTTGGCCCTGTAGCTTGCAACATACAGAGCATCTTCTATGTCGATTTTTCCGTCGCAGTTGACATCGGGATAATTGTATGTTTCAAAACCCTCAATCAGCCTAGCACTGTAACTTGCAATATACAGCGCATCGATTATAGTGACTTCACCGTCGTTATCGCTCTCACCAAGGCAGTCACCTTCAAACCCGATCTCAACCGTATTGCTACCAACTGACGTGTTATAGACAAGCAAGGTCGCATTCGTGGTTGAGTAGGTTTTGTTGGAGAAATACTCAAACGTTCCATCGATGAGCTCATACGTCGCATTTTCACCGTTCACCTTCACCACCGGTTTGGTCATCAGGTACCTCATCGGGAGCTCAAGCGCAATGCCGAGTTCACCGCCGTCCCCGAGGACCGTCACGGTGTAGGTGGTGTTCTCGGCATATGCCGCGCTGAGCCGCCCGGCCGGTTTCTGCTCCACACTGGCGATGCTGCCTGCCCCTCCCTCCGAGAAGACCAGAGCCGGTTCAGTGAGGGACGACGGGAGCGTGACGTTGCAGAGCGCCGTCGCATCAGGCGTGACCCGGACCGCGGTGCGGATCGAGGGGTGGTCGTTGGTTCCATTCACGACAAGCGTGTAGTTGCCGTTGAGGACGTTGGTGAAAGTGTGGGTTGGTACATTCTCCTGAAGAATGGGAACACGGCCTTCTCCAACGAGCGTTATGCTCTTGGCCTGAGCGGGTGCGCCGTTCTCATCGACGACGTTGACGCTGACGTTCCCCCTGCCCCTGACCGTGAAGGTCTCGCTGGCAAAGGTCACATCTGTATCATCGTAGAGCGGCCGGATACGGAGGTCCAGATCCAGTTCCCCGTGATCTTCAGGAGTTATCGTGAACTTGTAGGTCTGAAGATCGCTCACATTCCACGCGACAGACTGGATGAAGAGCGAGGGGTGGTCGTTGCCTGTCGTGCCGTTCAGGTACTGGAATGCGCCTGGCTCATTGTTTTCGGTGATTCCGGTCTCGTTATCGAAGGTAAACCCTGCGATCGGGATCTCGATCATCGGGGAGTAGACACCTGTCTTTTCTGGCGTGACCTTGATCGTCACGTCTGCTTTCTCACCGGCAACCATCTCGGTTGGGAGGATTTCAACATTGTAGGTATTGCGGATCTTCTGTATCAACGAGGCGTCGCTCAGGATCCCGATATCAGTCGAGACCTGCAGGAGCCCGGCCTCTTCCTCGTAGCCGAATGACTGGATCAGCCGGCTTCCCTGAATATCCCAATCGATCTCGTTGACCGGGGCGGACTGTGAGTGGTCGACGCTGACCAGGAACGGGCCGGTAGCTCCGGTGGACGTGGCAGTGAGCGTGTGGGACTTCACCGTGCTGAACCCATTGTTGAAGGTGCGTCCTGGGATTGGGGTCCCACCCGCCATCAGGGTGTCCATCTGGTCTTTCGTCAGTGTGTACTCGATCCGCGGGGTTGTCGCGTCCATCGAGAAGGTCTTTATCAGCTCCCCCTCGTACCACCTGACCTCAACCGTACCGGTGGTAACCTCCGTCGGCTGGCACTGGATCAGCGCATCGATGGCTACCTGGGAGGCCCAGGTGTATCCCCATCCTCCGCCATTCTCGTACTGGTTGATGAGCCAGCCGACCCCCTTCTGGATCGTCTCATTATCGGCAGGAATCCCGGTCGCGTTCAGCGCGAGGACAGCGTACGCGGTCGCTTCGGTCTTCCTTCCGCCGTCATACCAGCCATAGTAACCGTCACTGCCGACAGGCCAGAAGCCCTCCGATTCCTGGGCGCCGATCAACCATATCTTCGCATTCTCCTTTGCATCACCGATCTCCTCGTCGGAGACATCATCAGATGTCATCGCGAAGGCCTCAAGCCCCCAGAGGGCGAGCGCAGTTGCCATCGCCTCATCATCGCCGGAGGACCAGGAGCCCTCTGGATTCTGGGTACGAATGAAGTACCGCGTGGCGTTTCTCATGTTGTCTTTCATGTAGCCGCTGTATGGCTCCTGGACGTCCACTGTCTGGTTGATCATGTCATGGATGAGCATGACGAACGCGGTGTTCGACTCAGGAGTCCACGAGTGGCAGACGTGAGCGCTCCACGTCCAGGTGCCGCTGCTCCTGTTGTCCGGGTATTCATGGAACCACTCGATCAGTTTCTCAAAGTTCACAGTGTCGTTTTCGACCGTGGTGCCGTTGGAGACCTTCCCGTCAAGGAGCGTATATAAATTTTTGTCACCGTTGATCCTGGCGAGGGTGTAGCCCGCGTAGGAACTCGACGACGATTCCGAGGGCTCGCCGCCCCAGAGGCTCCAGCCGCCTGCACTTTCCGGATAGCGACTTCCGATGTTCTGGCCTACCTCGCCGCCCGCAAGAAGTTTTTTGACACCGCCGGCGACCGAGGAGTCCGCGCGCTCCTTGATGTTGTCCCAGTCCGCGGGCCGGTCGCCCTCTGGGCGGCCCAGGTAGTAGTTCTTCACGTTGAGCGACGCCAGCATCCTGCTCGTCGTCTGCTCGACGCACCCGTAGGGGTAGCCGATGAGGTACTCGAGGCCCGAGAGGGTGCGCCCGCGGGCGCCGGACTGGACGATGATCTTTGTTACGTTGTCGTAGGTGTTGTTGGTGTGGAGGGTGTTGAAGGTCAGTTCGCCGGAGTGGGTGCTGTTTACAGACGTAGCACCGACCGACGAGACCCGGATCGAGGGGACCCAGATGAGCACTTCTTTCGTGCTGTTCCGTAAATCGGACACCCCGTTCGCGGCGATCTCAAACTCGATATCACCTTTGTTGATCAGGCCCGGCGTATCTGTCCACATCCAGGTGCCCACGTAGTTCCAGTCGCTGGCGTACAGGTAGCGGGTCTGGTTTCTCCCACCGTCAACCTCCACATGGGCCGGGGCGGTGATGTTGAACCAGGCGTTGCCGGACTGGCTCGCCTTCACGTAGGCATACATGTAGAACCATGAACCGGCGCTTGCCCTGTTGTCCCACGGGCCGGAGATATCACTGTTGAACTTGAGGGTGTACTCCTTCGCGGTGATGGTCTTCGCATCATCCCTCCGTCCCTTGAGGTCGACCTCCGTCTCATTTGTCACGTTGATGACGGCGGTGTAGGTTCCCTTCTCCCCCGGGGTCCAGGCAATATCCCGCTGGAACTTGCCCCGTCCGGGGATGGTCGTGCTCCAGGTATCGCTCATGACCATTCCCGTCTCATTCTTGATCCAGACAGTAACATTCAGACTGGCCGTCTCGACACCCTGGTTGTTCACGACAGAGGCGATGATCGTGTTCTCCTTGCCGACGATCGCCTGGTTCGAGGCCGTGGCGATCCGGGCAGTGACGTCGTTGTGGCCAATCCTCGTGATCGTGGCCGGGGTGATGCTCGATACCGGAATCTCCTCGCCGGACGTGGAGTTCAGGAACCCGTAGTTGTTGACGGTGAGGTTGACCGTTGTCGACCCCTCCGTACCGCCCAGGCCGACAAACCGCATCATAAAGAGATCGGCACCGTCACCATAAGTGGTGATGCCATGGGGGCTTACGCCGGCGACCCGGATTCGGCCGCTCTTGGCGCTGTTGTCGTTAACCACAAGATTATCGATGACGTAGGGACCCGGGATAATAGCATCACCCGTTTCGGTAAGCCCGATGAATGCAGGATCCCATGTCACATAGAAATCGAACCCGCCAAGGTTGTTGACATCCCTCACCATAACGGTCAGGTCTACAACCTCCCCGGAGGCGCAGGTCCTCTCTGCCGGCTCCACTGAGAGCGTGGCGGCAGAGCAGACGCCGCAGAGGAGGGTGAGGAGCAGGATGCTCCAGAATACATTTCTCATTTCATTTTCCTCCAATATCACTCATTTCAATCTGAAGTACGCATCCCTCAGACCGACGTTGTGCTGGGCGATGAACATCGCATCACCGACATCGATCACTCCGTTCCTAGTGACGTCAGTCACGAGGAACGCCGGCGTCCCGGCAGCGGGCGTCTCCGTATCGAGGCCGACAACCAGCCTGAGGACTTTCAGAGTATCCCTCTGGTTGACCTCTCCGTCCTCGTATGCGTCACCGAGGAGCAGGAGATACGCACTGCCGCTCCTGACCTCGACAGGGATGGTCAGTCCGTTTGCATCGGTGAGTCCTGCGGCCAGGTTCAGGGGAGTCCCATCACCGGTCGTGCCGGTGACCTTGAACCGGACGGTGGCGATGGTGACGTTTCCGCTGACGCCGGATGTCTTCACGCCTTCACAGCGGACGCGGCCGTTTTCTATGTTCTGTGCAAAAATACCCAGTGGACCCGGGATGACCTTCTCCACCTCAAGGACAGAGCCGTTGAAGGTGAGGTCAATGTTGTAGGCGGCAAGCTTCTCGGCTCTGTAGACGATTATCGGGAGATCGTAGGTCGTATTGGGCACCAGCACGAGGTCCTTAGGGAGCTCGATGCGGGTTACCGCGCTTTCTGATGAAAGAATTGTGGCGGTTGCACGGTTGTTTGTAAACGTCGTCTCGTAATCGCTGACCCCACTCGGGTTGACCTCGGCACTGACCGTGTACTCGCGGGCGACAAGTGCCGTCTCGTTCCGCCAGATCACCGTCGACTCCCCTGGCTTGAGCGCCGGGATAGTGATCCCCGTCTCTTCTGTCTTGCCGGTGATGCGGTAGGTGAGGGTTGCTTCGTTGCTCCCGACCTCACCGAGGTTCGTCACCCTGACCCCGATCGCGGTCTCGCTCGCCGGTGTGGTGTACCTCGGCGCGACGACCTCCACGGCCAGGTCCGGCGCGGTGATCCTGACTGGGTGCACGAGCCGGTTGTTCTGGTAGTTCAGTTCCTTGACCGCTTCATTCGCGTTGACCGTGACCGCAACGTTGACGTCGACGGGCAGGCGGTAGTCGCTCGGGTCGATATCAAATTGTTTTGCGATGAACTCAAGCGATATACCGGAGATGACTGACTTTGTCTCCCCTACTCCAAGATCTTGCTTGAAGTAGGCAGGTTCGCTGTGGGGCCCGACCTCAGCGGTGCAGGTCATCTCGACCCCGTCATAGACATAATCCGCCGTCCCGACATTTTTGATGCGGAGGGCGACGTTGGAGATCGTGATGGTGTCATCCTTCTCAAGCTTCACGATGTGCGGTGCAGAGACTTCCGGCACGAAGTCGGGAAGGAGGGCAGCGGTCACCTCAAGGTAGCCACCGTCTTCCTGCACGAGTTCGCCGTCGTGGTAGCAGAGCACCAGGTAGGGGATATCCGATGCGTGAGCGAGGGTCTCCCGGAGCGCCTGCTGGCCGGCGGCCGGTGCGGTGAACGTCAGGGTCACCTTACCGGAGGTGTCCGTGTAGCCGGTCGCGATCACCGTGTAGGGGTCAGGGTACCAGTCAGCCGCGAAAAGAATGTTGCCGTCTCTCGGGTCCCCGTAGCATGAGAACGGATCCCAGTCCCCCGCCGCGCCAGCCGCAAGCACGACACGTGCACCGGAGATCGGCGCTCCGTCCCCGGTCGATACATTAAAGACGACCGGTACGGACGATCCGACGAGGACTGAGTCCGGCATCGTGTAGGAGGCGGACCTCTCCGGGTGACGAAGCGTGGTGTAGAGATATTTACTGATGCTCTGTCTGTTCGGGTTCAGGAGACCGTACATGACCTCGTAATGTCCCTCGGCTGCAGGGGTCACCCGCTGGGTTTCCGTCCCGTTGAACTCCACAACAGCGGCCGCTTCGGTCGCCTCGGAATCCCATATGTACGTCGCGGATCGCCTGTTGAGGGTGAAGAAGCCCTTCTCGTGGATGGGTTCGCCGGCAGGCCCGTAACTCCTGGCGATCACGTTGTAAGCATTGCCATCCCGGACAACACCGGCGATGTACGTCTCGGAGTCCGGAGAGAGTGCCCCTATGTACGCCGGTGCGCCGAATCCGTTCGATATCATCTCCGGGTTGACGGAGTACTGGTTAATCAAACCGAACGGGACACCGGTCCCCTCACCCATGGACCCGGAGATTCCCGCGGTGGCAAGGAGGTAATCCATCCGCGTTTTGCCGGTCGTATCGACGGTGAAGGTGCAGACACCATCCTCACCGGTCGCACCGGTCTCAACGCCATTCTCCGTGTAGAGGTATACAGTCTGTCCGGGCACCATGCTGGATGTTCTCGTGACCGGATCATAGGTGTAGACATATGCAGCGATGGTGGCCTCATCGGTGGGCACCGACGCATAGGCGTCCTGGTCCCAGGTCGCCGGCCAGTCGGGATAGCTGTAGATGTACGTCAGGTTCCCGTCATAGAAGTCCTCGTACACCGGCGGAGTGCTCCGGTGCATGAGCCAGGGTTCGAGCGTCCCGTAGACGAGAACTGTGGTCGCCTCACCGGGGGACATGGCCGTGGGTATGTAGTCATGCGGGGAGGCGAACCGGACGATCGCGATGTAGCCATCCTTCGGCATCGTGAAGTTCAGGATCCCGATACCATCCGTCAGGCTGACGGTGCCCGTGCGGGTCTCCGGCTTCATCCCGGCGATCTCCGTAAGAAGCGCCTGCATGTCACCCTGGTCGGGGGCGGAGAGCGCCCGGGCGCCTGCCGACGAGAGCGAGAGGACCTCAGTCTCGGTCAGCGTGGTGACGTAGACGTCGATGTCCTGGCTCACGGTCTTCTGTCCGTGATGCGACCTGGCCATGAGCCCGAGGTCGACACTCTTCCCCGGCGGGCAGATGGCTCGCGAAGAGAGGGGAACGACCTCCTGGAAGGAGTGCATCTCCTGACCCACGGAGATGGATCCTGCGTCTCTGCCATCGATCCCGAGGTCGAGGGAGGTTTCATCGAGAGGCCTCCCGGTAAGATTGAGCGAATACGATATGACACCATCTACCGGGACAAGCACCTCTTCAACGATGCGCTCACTGGAGTTGTTGACCGTGAAGGTGACGCTCCCCGTGTAGGGCGAGCCGTCGGCGGTGAGAAGCGGATACTTGATCGGGACGGTCGCGTTATACGGCACGGAGTAGCCCTCTCCCTCAAAGATGGGGACGACCGGGTTCGGCGTCGGGGTCGGGGTCGGGGTGACCGGGTACTTATACACCCAGTCTTCAATCCTGAGGTCACCATAGGCTATCCTTGTGTACACATAATTGCCGCCGGGGACGCCGGATATATCCGCGCCATAATAGACGGACCCGTTCGCATCGGTCCTGAGTGTCTGGTTTACGACGTAGATGAAGTGGGACTGGTAGTTGTAGTAATCGTCATACCACACGCTGATATCAACGTCTTCTCCTGCCATGGGCTCCCCGGCGGTCGTGTTCCAGAGAACCGCCATGACCGGGAGGGTGTCGCCTGTTACGGAGTAGGAGGAGAGGGTTCCGCCGATGAGCTCGTGCAGGATCCCGTCGGAGGGTTTCGTCCCGCCGAGGCCGCCGGTAGCGTTCACCGCCTCGTAGGCGTTGATCCTGCCTGCGCCATAGGCGTTGTTCGGCAGCATCACCGGCAGGGGGGTCCCGTCTTCGCCGATGTGGACCGCAGTCTCCATCACGGCGGCCTTCACGTCGGCAGGCGTAAGCGTCGCGTTACCCGAGAGCATCAGCGCCGCCGCCCCGGCAACGGCCGGGCAGGCCATGGACGTGCCCTGCATGGAGGCGTACTGCCCTTCGGGGTATGCCGATATGATGCCGACACCGGGTGCCATGACGTCGGGTTTGACGTAGGGTGCATCGCGGTTCACCGGCCCCATGCTGCTGAAGGATGCACGGTAGTCCATCAGGTAGTCAGTGGCACCGACGGTGATGGCGTCTTTTGCCGTCCCGGGCGTGCCGATGGTTGAAGTGCCGTACCAACCGTCGTTCCCGGCGGAGACCGCGACGACGGTGCCGCCCTTGACGATGTTGTTGACGGCGGTATCGAGGATGGTCTCCCCGTTGGACTGGTAGCACTCGGAGAGCCTGATCTCCTCGATCCAGACCTCAGCTGCTCCAGTGTTCGTGACGTTGAGTTTCCAGACCCCGTTCCAACCGGCGGTGTTCGAGGCATAAGGTGCCTTGAAGTAGTAGCAGTTATCATCCTGGTCGAAGCCGAGCCAGTCAACCTCAGCCCCGCTGGCACTCCTGCCCTGAGCATCGGTCAAGGTGATCGTGAGGTTCGCCAGGGGGTCCGCGAAGCCATAGTCGGCCGCAGTGGCGTAGTAGTACGGGCCCTCGACCCTGACCGAGCCGATCACGAACTGGGGCTCATAGAGGACACCGAAACTCTCGTGCATCTGCGATGAGACAACAAGTGAAACAGTCTGATTCTCGCCCTCGGAGAGAGAGAAGTCACTCTCGGATTCGTCGCGGGAGACATAGGTTCCAAGGCTCATGGAGACGACGTCGGCCCCGTTCTCGACCGCCCACTGGACGCCGTCGAAGATGGTGCTGAACGGGCCGGAACCTTCATTGTCGAGGACTTTCGCCCCGATCAGGTTCGCTCCGGGCGCGACGCCCAGGGTCACGGTTAGTCCTCCCTGGCTGACCGTACCCCCTGCCGCCGTACCGGCGCAGTGGGTGCCGTGGCCGTGGTCATCGTAGGGAGTCTCGTTCTGCCCCCCGACGAAGTCGGCGAATGCGACGACGCGGTTGCCAAACGCCGGGTGGCTACCGTCGATACCGGTGTCGATGACGGCTATCGTCACGCCTTCACCGGTGTTCCCGCTCTTCCAGACGGACGGGGCCTCGATGAAGTCTGCGCTCCAGACGGTGGCGTACTCATCAGGCCCCGGCCGGTGAATGGAGTCGGGGTTGATCGTTGAAGAGACCCCTGCGACCGGGTCGTTCACTGTGACAGTCAGGTCGGGCTCGATGCGGCTGACCCCGGGAATCGCGGCAAGCCGGTTCAGGCTCGCCGGGTCGGCCTCAACCCGGATCGCGTTTGCGATCCAGTAGGACTGAGCGGTCTCAAAGGCAGTCGTATCGACCGCCCTGACGGTCTGCAGCACCTGCGCCTGCCGACCCAGAGCATCGGCTTTGAGCTGGCCAAATGACGAAAACTGCTGCGGCTGTTCGTTCAGAACCAGAAACACCGGGATCCGTTCCCCGGCTTGCTGTGGCGGGGGGTCCCGTAGAAGGGTGTGGTCCTCATCTGGCAGGGCACTCGCTGTGCCCGCCAAAAGCAGTACAAAGAGCAGGAATATCAGGCCTGCCTGTGATCTCGACAATTTCATGCAAATCACCAGAAATCAGACGATAATAGACTAAAGAATTTATGTGATATATAATAACTTTGTTTTAATTTTCAGATCTCCGATGAAATTATACCTGATTTAAAGGATCAGAGAACTTCCGTGTGACATTTACCACAGTAAATATTACCTATTTATATCATAAGAATAATATTGGATTATATCCATTATTTCAGGAAATATGGAACTTATATTCGGTTTTATCGACCAATGACCAAAAATTATAGGATATCTGCTAAAACAAAGAGATTAAGGCGATATCCTGCCGATGCCGGGCGCCTATTTCCTGTGCGCGGAGGTACAGGCGTTAATTCCGACATGGATCGCTGATCTGGCCTCCTTCTCCACCCAATACCCATAGCACCTTGACGGGCAGCAGGTCCCGCGGAATGGGGTCGCGGTGGCACCGGGACTGGTTGCACGTCCGGGACAAAAACGAAGGGTGTGGGTTACCCCGGCAGTTCAAACCAGACATCCCGGAGCCCGACGTTGTACTGCGCGATGAAGAGGGCATCGCCGACCTCGATCACCCCGTTTCGGTGGACGTCGGTCTTCCGGAACAACAGGGGGTCGTTGTCCGCATCTGGCTTACTCTCCAGTCCCACGACCTGCTGGAGCACGAGGAGGGTATCAGCCTGGTTGACCTCGCCGTCCCCGTTGGCGTCGCCGAAGAGGACCGGGGTGACTTTGATGTAGTTGGATTTTGTACAGACCATCTTCCCCCCGTTGGCCGAGAGCGCGACGGTATAGTTGCCAGGGGTGGTGTAGGTGTGGGTTGGGTTCCGCTCCGCGGAGGTGCCGCCGTCCCCGAATTTCCAGGACCAGGACGCCGGTTCACCGGTGCTCTCGTCGGTGAACCGGACGGTGAGCGGGGCTACCCCGGCGGTGACGTCCGCCGAGAAGCCCGCTCCTGACGTGGCCGCAAGATCGAGGCGGGTCGAGGTGCCCGGAGTGTAGACCGTTGTCCCGGTGGCTCTCGCGCCGTCGACAAAGAACGCGATGGTCTTCCCGATGTCATCATCCCCGCCGCAGACGAGCAGCCGTTTATCAAAGGTGGCGTACCCACCGTAGAACCCGGCGCTCTCAAGGGTGAGCGACCCGCAGTCGCGGCCGTCGATCCTGGCGGTGATGACGGTCCCGGCCGGAGCCGGGCTCCCGTCGATCATGACCGAGCCCCAGAACTCCGCGGGAAGGAGGGGGACGGCGGACGCCGTCCCGATAAGGGCGATGAGGAGGAGGGCGAGAGGGAGACGTCTCACCGGTATCACACCCCGATGGCGCAGAGCGTGCCCGGTTCGGTCATGTAGAGCCAGTAGCCCTTGCCCTGGTAGACCAGCCTGCTGTCGGTGTAGTCACCGCTCCCACCATTGACGATCCCTGTCTCGAAGGCCTGCTTTCCGGCGTCAAACCCGATCAGGGTCGTCCACTCCCTGTTGACGGAAAGGAGGGCGTCCCGTGCTGTTGCCGGGGCTGTGCCGGTGATCCCGATGGCGCTCCAGCCCGTGGAGAGGGAGCGTTTAGCCGGCGAGATCAGGGGATCAGTCGAGAAGTTGAGCGGGACTGTCGAGGGCTTGGTTGAGTATATCCAGAATCCTTCGAGGGGGGCGATCTGATCGGTTTCTGCGAGTGCCACCCATTCTCCGGCGGCGGTATCATACCGGAAGATCGAGCGGCCGCCGGTCTCGACGGAGGTAAAGATCAACGCAGTGTCGTTCCCGGCGACAAGCGGCCGGGGGACCGAGATGAAGTTCCAGCCAGAGTGGAGGGTGAGATCAGTAGATGGGGGCGTGCCTCCTGATGGGGTGAACGAGAGGCGGTACTCGCTCTCCGGCACGATCCTGCCCTCGGCGTCGCGCTCAAGGATCCTGAGGAGTGCCTGATCTTCTGCTCCCTGCGGCACGATGCCGTTAAGGGAGAGGAGGATTCGGATATCCTGCCCATAGTCGAGTTCAAACGCCGATAACGTAAATGATCTGGAGTTCCTGGAGCCAGAGTAGATCACCGCCCCATCACGCTCGAGCGAGTAGGACCATACCGGATCCTCAAGATCGGTAGAGAACTCAAGGCACCCCTGGTATCCAAGCCTGGGAGCGTTTATGGTACCGGCAAGGGTGAGGCTCTCACCGGGAGAGAGTTCGTCGAGAGGGGGGTTCACCCGGATGCTCTCTATCTGATAGGTGGCCCCTGGCGGGGTGACCGGGTGGAGCATGTCGTCGTAGACGTCGAAGAGTGCAGTCGTCGAGACCTGACCGTCCAGGGACACAACCCGGATAGTAAATACTCCCGGCCCGATCACGGTCGTGTCCACCTCAAAACTCCAGTCTCCGTTCTCGGCCACGACCGTCTCACCGGATAGAACGGTTACTCCGTCTTCCTTTGAGGTTATCCGGTAGGTCAGTGCCGTGCCTGCCGGGTAATCGGTCATCCCGGTGACCGTGAAGGCTTCTCCATAGGTCTGGTCCCCGATCCCATCGATCCTGATCCAGGAGTCCCCTACCGTGAAGGTGACCTTGATGTAGATGTCGTCAACGGTCGGGGAATCAAGCGCATTGATCAGCGCTGTCGCGGCGTCGAATGCTTGGAGGTGGCAGAGGTCCACTGAGACTATGCCGGGTCCCCTGATCATGGTACCGTCTGCGATAACGTCAAACCCGTTGGTCACCGGGTGCTGGATAATCACATAATACTGCCCTTTCGCGAGGTCACTGGTCTCGGCACCCGTAAGGGTGTACTCGAAGGAGCCGTCAGACTCAACGGTCTCAGTCCGTACATACAACTCACCCGGTTTTCCGTAATAGTTCTTGCCGAAGATCCAGATCCGGACAGCGTCCGGGTCGCCGGTTGCGGTCCCGGCGATCTGGTAGTCGTCACCTCTGGTAAGAGTGGTACCGGAAGTCCGGACGGTGAGGGAGGGGGGCCTCAACTGGATGGAGGTCGTGGCGAACCGGGCATCGATGAGGTTGTCCTTCCACCGGGGCTCCGAGACCGCATAGATCGTGTAGCCGCCGGCATCAAGAGACCGGGTGATGTCGCCGGTGTTCCACTTGTAAGACCAGGTGTCGTCGGCCTCGACATCCACTCTCGTGAAGGTCACCGGGTTGCCGTCCTCCACCGGGGCCGCTGTGTCCGAGAGTCTGACGCCGTTGGTCGGGAGGTTCGGGCCGGTCAGGAAGAGGTAGACGGTGTCGCTGTCGGTGCAGGTCCCGGAGAGCGTGATCTCCTCGCCGATGGCGTAGACGCCGGTTCCGGATGCGACGATGGTGACGACGCCCCGCTCGACCCTCACCTTGGCCTCGTCGTAGATCTCCGGGGCTGCCGGGTCCTCGACGCGGATCGTGAACCGCCATTCTCCAGTGCTCTGGTTGGTGTTGAACTGGACGGTACGGGTGCCGCCGGCGTTGGTTGTAACGGTCACGTCAGTGGGGCTGGAGATGCTCGCGACGCCGATCTGGCCGGGTGCGACAACCGGATATGCTCCCGGGGCAACGCCGCCGATCTCCCTGACGAAGAGGCGGTATTCCTTCTTTGCCTCCCCGGTGATGGTCACAGTGAAACTGTTGCCGCGGGTGACCGTGTCCTTGTTGGCCGTGATGGCAAGCGTCCTCGTAACGACCTCGAAGGGTACAGCGTTTGAGTCAAAGCCCTTGCCGTAGAAGTCGGAGGTAGTGGGCCACTTTGCCTGGGCGGTGTAGGTCCCGGCCAGCGCATCCGCCAGGTTGACGCCGCCCACGTATGCGGTCGTGCCGTCCGCCGGGATGCCCCGGAGGTCCAGGCCGCCGAACTGGTTTGTCGCGCCGCCGCCGGGCAGGGTGACTTCGATGTTCATTGCGCCGGGGTAGCCATTCATGTTGTTCGCCAACTTGAAGGCCAGGATGTTGTCGCGGCCGACGGATTTTCCGTTCACAGAATCTCTCAGGGATGTGTTCAGCACAACATCGAGCGCCACGCTGGGAATATTGATGAATATGTGCCCTGCGGCATTTGCCGGTGTGATCTCATTAACGCTCTGGTTGAAGGCGTAATAGGTGCCGGTGGTTGTGCCAATGTCGCTCCGGGTCAGTTCAAATGGGGGCGATACCACGATCGTGCGAACAATCAGACCTGAAGACGGGTCGCTGAAGTGGACCAACTTCGTAACCGATTCCGGGCCGAAGGCCGGACCGAAGACCAGATTCTCTTCTCCTACATACACCGTGTCACCGGGCTCCAGGGTATTGATATCCACCCGTGCCGCTGCCGGTGCAACAACCAGCGCAGCCAGGAGAACCATGGCGACAACCATCGTGAATGCCGTCCGCTCTAAAATCATATAAGTATCCTCTCGTGCGTTACCGGAAGGGGCTGGATCTGCGCAATACGCTTCCTATGGATGTCTGAACGTAAGACAGAGAACGCTAAAGCCGTCTCCCGCGCGCAAACGTTCTGTCTTGCGCCGGGTATCATAAATATGCCGTTATTGTCCGGCCCGTGGTACCGGGGCAGGCGTAATGCCAAACTACTGCTGGCGCGTGGACCGGTAGAGAGGATGCACCTGCCCGGGTACCCTCCCGACCGGGATCAGGGAAAAAGGATGGGGTTATTCCAGCAACTCAAACCAGACGTCCCGGAGGCCGACGTTGTACTGGGCGATGAAGAGGGCGTCGCCAACCTCGATTACCCCGTTCTGGTTGACGTCGGTCTTCCGGAACAACAGGGGGTCGGTGTCCACCTCGGGCTTATTCTTCAGTCCCACAACCTGCTGGAGCACGAGGAGGGTGTCGGCCTGGTTGACCTGTCTATCCTCGTTGGCGTCACCGAAGAGGACGGGGGTGACTTTGATGTAGTCGGGTTTTGTGGCGGTCGAGAGGCCGCCGTCCACCGAGAGCGCGACGGTGTAATTGCCGGGAGCGGTGTAGGTGTGGACCGGGTGCTGGTCGGTGGAGGTCGCGCCGTCGCCGAAGGACCAGGACCATGCGGTCGGGTCGCCGGCTGAGGTGTCGGTGAACTGTACGGTGAGCGGCACCAGCCCGGCGGTGGTGTTAGCGGTGAGGGCGGCGGTTGGTGGAGCGGAACTGGCAGATACAACAATATATTGAGATCTAGTCACGACACTCGGGCCTGCGGCGTTCATCACTGTTAACGATACATCGTAGGTTCCGTTTTTCAGATAGGTATGGACCGGATCGGTCTCGATGGACAGCGTCCCGTCGCCGAAACTCCAGTACCTCTCGGTGATCTCCTCGCCTGTAGATAGATCGGTGAACTGTACGGTCAGGGGCACCTCTCCGGACTGCGCGTCTGCTGTGAAGTTGGCTGCGGGGTAGATCGGAGCGAGGTAGACGAACCAGTCCGCCATGAAAAGACCTCGGGGTTTCCCACCGCTATCGTACGCTTGAATGATAATCGTCGTATTCGTCCCGGCACCTCCTTTTCCGACACGCTGGATCGAGATATTGCCGATGTTCAATAGTCCTTTTTGCCTCTCCGTCACCGTACCGTTGAACTTGAACTCTCCTCCCTCATCCGAGAGGATGGTGATATCCAGATCATCCGACGTGACATCTGAAGGCGAGATGATCGTATCGTTGTACAGGAAGGTCGTAATGTAGTATCCGGGATCGGTCTGGTTCGTCAGCCAGATGGGGATCTCCGTCAGCGTTGCATCGGTGAACGTGATGTTCTCCGATACGATCTCCACCGGATAGTCATTGGTGGAAATGACTGTTGAATCGGCATTGTTCGTATAGTCGCTTTCCATGAATTCGGCAAACGGACTGATCTGTGCGGTAATATTGTGGATGCCGGGTTCTGCCTTCCATTTGGACTCGACCGTCACCGACTCCCCGGCACCCAGGTCGAATGTGGACTCCGCAATAATATCGGGCGTATTCCTGGTCAGGTCGAGAATGATAACGGAGGCGTTGGTCGCCCCCACGTCCCCGATGTTTTGCACGGTCGTCGAGAACGTGATAACATCGCCGGGATCCGGGGTTGTGTTCGAGACGGATAGGCCTCCCGGCTGGATGGCAAGGTCCGGATACCTGTTGATAGTGATGGTTTTTTTGACATTTCTCTCGATCGTTTCGCACCCATACGGCACGCTGGCTGATATGTTCACGAAGTAAACGCCGATCGTCGCGGTGTCCGTGAAGGTGTTGCCGTAGATCCCGTCGTCGGGGTCTTCGTCATCGTGGGCGCCGTCATCGTAGAGGTCCACGGTCACGGTGCTCCCGTCGGGATTCTCTACGGTACAGGCGGCGGTTCCGCCGGTCGCCGGGGTATCAAACGTGCCCACGTATATCGAAATCGGAACTGAGGACCCCGGAGCATACGTACTCATGTCGTCGACGACGGTTGCGTACACTGGATGCGTGATGTAGAGCATAGCGGAGAGGTTCGTGCCGGATGCAGGAACGCTGACGGGCGATACCGAGAGGTTCCACACTCCACTCTGGGGAGAGGGTACTATTAGCAGCGATATTGTTTCGTTTGTGTCGCTTGCTACGAGGATCCCGTCGGGATCAGTCAGGCCGATCTCCAGCATGCCCGACTCCCAGAAGGCGAGGCACGAGAGTGAATCCGTGTCGTTGTTCACCGTGAATTCGGAATAGCATGTTGCATCAGGATTGATTGTGGCATCTATCGTGGTGAATAATGCTAGTGAAGAGTTTTGTTCTTCAGTGGTAGCGAGATATCCTGATAGTGATCGATCTGCCTCATCGCTGCCACCGTTACTAACGAATGCCTCGGAGGATATCAAAACTTGTTTATTGGGTTCAGTTAGTATCTTTACAACCCTATCATAGTAATCACGCTTATCCCACATTTCGGAGTGTTTATAATGCATATCAATTGTGACTGCTTTCGGATTGGCGATCATCGCACTATAGTATGGAACAACCAAATCACCAAATCCACGATACAAATCAATCCACGAATTTATATTTCCAATTAACATTATTCCTTTGGAAAGGGGCATGACCTCATGATCTGTGAGCGTATGTGCCCCCGCAAGGACATAATATTGGGTATTTTCTGCAATCTCATCCTGTTTGCCTAAGCCGTATTTATAAAGATACACGTCATACCAATGAGAATTCCCCCCATTGAGATCTTCCAGGAACTTATGTCCGGGATTCATCTGATTAACCGCAAAGCCTGGATAACTCATGCATGGCTCAAAAAAGCTAATTCCTGACATGACTATTGTTGACAGTACGGCTCCATGATTAGGCGTTCCCATCATTATCAGCTTGCCGACATCAGCATCGCCGGAGTTAAGCTTTTGAATTCTCCACCTTGATATAAGTCCGCCCATGCTGTGAGCGACGATATCCACTTTCTTTGCCCCGGTTTCCGATTTTATTCTGACGATCTCCGAATCCAGGCATTCCGCATAGTTCTGGATACTCCCGAATGCATTATCGATTCCGGGGAGATATACCACTGTCTCCACATAGTATTCCTTACACAGCTCTTTGTACAATAACTTATTTTTCAATTCTTCTGCTTGACCAGTGAGACCATGCACCAGCAGCACCGGCCTGCCGACCCAGACTTTGACCTCGTTGGAGGTGACGGAGTTATCTGATTTGTCTGTTGCTTTGATTGAAATAGTATAGGGATTATTCGCCTGGTTGACGGTACTCTCCCCATTTTTCCCGTCCCAGTAGACAACAACATTGTTATTGCCCGTTTGTACCACTTTGAGGTTCGATGCCGGTAATGATAGCGGAACGCTGGATTTATTATCCGTAATGGTGGCGGAAGGGTTTTCGATGTAACCGGACGCCTCAAACTGCAGGCAAATGTAGTTGCTTCTGGCCCCTCCGTCCTCTGTCCCGGCGATTATCTCCCCGATGTCGCCGGAGAGGGCGAGCGGGTCGGCAAAGGTGTTGGAAATTTTCTCGTCATACTGGATCGTCGTCTTCTGCTTCTCTTCGATCTTCTTCGGCTGGATGCGTAAGAGCGGATGGGCGGTGATGAGGCCGCGCGAACTCTCGCCGAGGCGCATCTGCTTATAGGTGTACTCGACGGGCTGGTTCAGGTGTTGAACCAGCACGGTCAGGTCGTACGGCTCGATGCCGTAGGGATCGTTGACAAAATACGAGATGCCGTCGCCATCCCGGGAGTACCCGACGATGACGACGTAGTGGCCGGTGGCTCCGCCGAGATACGTCCGCGCGATGACGGGCTGGCCGCGGTCGATATTTTCCTTGATGATCGCGAAGGCCTCATCGCTCGACGGCGACGCGATAAACTCTGCATCGCAGTCGTGCAGTTCGAGATAGTCGACGATCGCTTCGGATCTCTCCGTCCCGGCGCCCACTGCGCTCTCTATCCAGCCCCAGGCTCCGGCCCCGGTAGCCGTCCGCCCGAGCTGGGTCGTATCGGTGAACGATTCGGAGAATGTTGTGTCGCCATATGTATACTCCTCACACACATGTGTTCCATACACGCTGACACGGGGCGGGTCGAGACTCCTATCTTTGCTGCCGTAGACCCATTTATCTTCACAGGTCACCGGTTCCGGGGTAAGTCGCCCGTGGTAGGCGAGCACCATCACCGCCGAGGTCTCCGAGCACGCAGCTTCGCCGTTGAACCCGGTGGGGGTGTCGTAGACCTGGTGGATGTAGGGGACGGTGAGGGTGTGGGTTTGCCGGGAGATGCTGGTTGGATCGGAGAAGTGAGCGATGAAGGCGTCTCCATACCCTCCATAGGTGCTCTGGTATGCGTTCAGGACCGGGAAGTCGGGAGAATCCGTGGCCCCCGTAACCCAGATTCCTCCGGCGCTGTCACCCGTGATGACAGAACCCCCACCAAATATACTTCCTCCTCCCAGATAGGTTGACGAGAGAAGGGTGCCGGAAGACGAAAAGTGGGAGACGAAAGCATCCCACGAGCCACCATAGGTGCTCTGGTATGCGTTCAGGACCGGAAAATCGGGAGAATCCGTGGCCCCTGTGACCCAGACCCCCCCAGCGCCGTCACCAGCGAGGGCATACCCCCAATCCAAATCCTCTCCCCCCAGGTAGGTTGACGAGAGAAGGGTACCAGAAGATGAAAAGTGGGAGACGAAAGCATCCCACCATCCTCCAGAGCTGCTCTGGTATGCGTTCAGGATCGGGAAATCGGTAGATTCCGTGAACCCCGTGACCCAGACCCCCCCGGCGCCGTCACCCACAAGGGCGTACACCTCATCATAATCCTCTCCGCTTAGGTAGGTTGATGAGAGGAGGGTGCCGGAAGACGAAAAGTGGGAGACGAAAGCATCCCCATCTCCTCCTCCATAGTTATCTTGGTAGGCACCCAGGATCGGGAAGTCGGTTGAGGTTGTATATCCCGTGACCCAGACCCCCCCAAAGCCGTCACCCGCGAGGGCATGTCCATAATCGCAACCCCCTCCGCCCAGATAGGTTGATGAAAGGAGAGCGCCGGTCGATGAGAAATGGGCGACGAAGGCATCCTCGCCTCCACCATAGGTGCTCTGGTAGGCGTTTAGGACCGGGAAGTCAGTTGAGGCCGTATATCCCGTGACCCAGACCCCGCCGGCACCGTCACATGCGAGGTCAAGCCCCTCATCAGAACTTTCTCCACCCAGATGGGTTGATGAGAGGAGGGTGCCGGATGATGAGAAGTGGGCAACGAAGGCATCATCCCGCCCTCCCCCATAGTTGCTCTGGTGTGCGTTCTGAACAGGGAAATCGGTAGATCGCGTATACCCCGCGATCCAGACTCCGCCGGCACCGTCACCCACGAGGGCATAGTTACGATCCCAATTCCTTCCACCCAGATAGGTCGATGTGAGAAGGGTGCCCGTCGATGAGAAATGGGCGACGAAAGCATCTCCATCCCCTCCATAATTGCTCTGGTGTGCATTACAGACCGGAAAATCGGTTGAATTTGTCTGTCCCGCGATCCAGACCCCGCCGGCACCGTCACCTACAAGGGCATATTCATAGATATATCCATGAGCATATCCATAATCCAGGCCCTCTCCGCCCAGATAGGTTGATGAGAGGAGGGTGCCGGAAGACGAGAAGTGGGAGACAAATGCATCTCCATCACCTCCTCCATAGCTATTCTGGTATGCGTTCCGAACCGGGAAGTCAGTTGAGTCGGTCCACCCCGCGATCCATACTCCTCCAGCGCCGTCACCCGCAAGGGCATCTCCAGTATCCTCACCCCCTCCCCCCAGATAACTCGAGTATACCAGTTCCGGGTCGACAATCAACTCATAGCCGGCATCGTACTCCGCCACATCGATACGAACCGATCCGTCATCGATGACGTACTCCGCGGCCCGTTCGACCTTCTCCCCGCCGATCACCTGCCAGCAGACGAGAGGGGTCTCAAGCATCTCCCCTGCCGGCGACGCGAACCGCAGCACGCCATCCCCATCCACATAAGGCTCGCTCTCTCCTTCGTAGAGCAGTTCTATCTGCGAAGGATCCCCGCCGGGGGAGATACGGAACTCACGTTTCAGCCTGCCGTCCTTCTCGGCATACGCGAGGTCGATCCCGGGATACAGGTCTTCGTATACGACTTCGGAGTAGACCGGGATACCACTCAGCCACTTCGACGAATCGTTTCCGACGTAGTAGTTCACGACCCCCGCACGCTGATCCCTTGCCGCGAGATGCGTCTCCGGGGATGCACCGGTAAACGACTGCCGGATAACGTCTCTTGAGACGTTCTCGGCGCTCCCCACGGTATGGGCCAGCACAAGTCCGTCTCTCATAAAGAAGACCGTCATGTCCTGGTACTGCAGGACGTAATCCACCCCGGGATCGTACTGCCCGACGTTCGGGATGAAACCCGAACTGAGAACTCGACACTTCGCTCCGTCATCAATCTCAAGAGAATCCGGAGATATATCATCTGTACCTATGCCCGCCGCCACCGACGGCACCATCGCGGCCAGCAGTACTATTACAAGAAAGACCATCTGTTTCATAGTCATCACATCCGCGATGCCGTCCCGGATCATGCGTTCCCACTCACTGGAAAACGAGAGAGTAATCATTGAGCGGGTGATATCGAAATCCGGAATGCATCAGGGGCGGGTCGGTGAATGCTTCTCGTCTGAGATGATCAGTCTTGCGGGACACCGGATTGGCACCGAATATCCATTGACATCGTTGACCTATCGGCCATGAAAACGTTTCTCTTTACTATCAGCAGGCCCAGGCCGCTCCCACCGGAAAGCACCCTCCAGGAAGAGATATTCCCACTATCTGGTGCATGATGGTGACCCCTGCAACACGGTGACGTGTCCACCCGCGCGGTGTCACCCGCTACCCGGGCCAGAAAAAGGATGGGGTTATTCCAGCAGTTCAAACCAGACGTCCCGGAGGCCGACGTTGTACTGGGCGATGAAGAGGGCGTCGCCGACCTCGATCACCCCGTTTTGGTGGACGTCGGTCTTCTGGAACAACAGGGGGTCGTTGTCCGCATCGGGCTTATCCTTCAGTCCCACGACCTGTTTTAGCACGAGGAGGGTGTCGGCCTGGTTGACCTCGCCGTCCTCGTTTGCGTCGCCGAAGAGGACCGGGGTGATCTTGATGTAGTCGGGCTTTGTGGCATTCGAGAGACCGCCATCCACCGAGAGCGCGACAGTATAGTTGCCGGGGGCGGTGTAGGTGTGGGTCGGGTGCTGCTGGTCGCTGATGCCGCCGTCGCCGAAGGACCAGGACCAGGCAGTCGGGCTGCCGGTCGAAGTGTCATTAAACTGAACGGTAAATGGAACGCTGCCGCTTCTTGCCTCGGCAGTGAAATCGGCATGTAACTCCAGATCATCCGTGATATTTTCGATAAGAGTGATCTGGTTCGACCCGGTCATTGTAGCACCATGCAAACCCAGTCCGTCAAATGCGTCAATAACCACTTTCGTCTCGGTCCCCTCACCGGGTGCGCCGACCCCGCGCACAGCGATATCTGCAACGCTGATATCACCGACTGTCTCTTCATCGAATGTGATATTGAATCGGATAAGTCCGGTAGTATTCTCATAATTGATAGATGAAGCGGTGCTGGAAACATTGACGAATTCAACGACTGAGTTGTTAAAGACGAAGGCTCCTGTAACATACTGAAGATCTGTACAGTTGGTCAGGATAACCGGAATGAAGCCGATCTCCCCTTCACAGATCGTAATATTCGCACTCTCTAACCCCATCCTCGAAGGCTGCACATTTACCGTGGCATTACCAATATTGTTCGAATAAGATTCCTCAATGACCTCATCGCAGGAGTCGACCAATACAATGATAGTATGTAGATCAGCCCGTGCTTTCCATCGGGTGGTGAAGCTTGCCGAGTCACCCACCGGGATGTCAAACGTCGTGTTGTCTATATTATATCTGAGTGAGTTTATGTCAGCATAAACGGTGACGCTGACGTTTGTTGCATCTGCTGATCCACAATTAGAGATTGTTGCTGTAATATCGATCTCTTCTCCGGCACGTGGGTCCTGCGGTGTGATAGTGATCTCATCGATAGCGAGATCCGGATATTCCATGAGAGTGATGTAGTTCCGGGTGGTCCGGGATAGTGTCACGTTCTCAATAGTCCAGGAACCGTTCACGGTTATAAGATACGTTCCCGGTTCTGCCGTATCGGTAAAGGTGTTTGAATAGACGCCTTCCCCTGCCGCGTCGTGAAGGGTCAGGTAGACCAGCGATTCGTCAGGTTTCATCACGGTCGCAGTGACCGTTGCCCCTGTGCAGGGTTCTCTGTCTGATCCGTAATAGACCGATATCGGAAGTGCATCTCCGGGTTTGGTTTCCTGGATATCAGGAAGCATCTCGAAGACCACCGGGTTGATCTGGTGATTGACAGCAGAGATCTCCACAGAGTCGCCCGGTATTGAGACAGGGTGAATCGTAGCGTTCCATGTGCCGGGAGCCGCATCGATCGAATATTCGCACTGATCTTCGGAAGTTATTGTATCAGTCACGGTCCCGTTCGGCGCGGTGAATGACAGCGAGAGTGTTCCCTCGTCCCAGAGGAAGAGGAATCGCGCCGAGGTGGTCAAGGGTTCGATCGTGAACGTCAGGTTCAGATCCTCTGATTGAGAGACGTTTGTAGTTACCCAGTCGCCCCAGAATCCGCTCTCGGAACTCTCATCCGTCTCCTCCAGGAGTTCTGAGGAGGTCAACCAGTTATGGGAGCTTGTTTTAGCGGTCAGTTGCGGGTAGTCGTCAGTATTGCTGAGGAATTCAGCAATATAATTCATAATCTGCTCCTTCTCCCATGCATTGGTATGTAATCCGTCAATCCCAACGATAGGTGCCACGGTTAACTTTGCACTGTTATAAGAGACAATAAGATCTCCTTTCTTTGTTGCGCTTGGAATTCTTTTAACTATCTTATCCTTCTTAAAGGGAATGGGAATAGTTAAGAAACTGTGAGTTGGTGTTAGAATGGGAACAGTTAACGGTCCTTTTTTTAGCGATGCTTTCTGCGATGCTATAACAACATATCCCGAAGGATCCTGAATCCTATCCTGGACCAAGCCTTTGCCCATATAGTAATCAGAAACATATGACTGCTCGTTCCCGTTTAAATCGGCGAGAAACTTATTATATGGAGCCATCTGGCCTGCAGCGGTAGAATCGTATTTTTCAAGACCAAACTCTATTAAAAGGTCACATAAAGACGGGAAGAATTCATCTATGATGTCGCTAGCCTGAGCGGCGATTCCAAACTTAGAAAGTAACTTACGTACATTCTTAATATCCTTCACATCACCCACATATTCGACAAACACTCTTAAGTCAGCCCATTCGCTCCCGTGGTTGGGGGTCTGAACCATTATCAGCTTCCCCACATCATCGCGTCCGCCCATCCTCTCGATGTAATATCTCGATACGACCCCTCCCATACTGTGGGCGACAATATCGACCTTTTTTGCACCGGTATTCTTTTTTATCTGCGTAATTTCTTGATCGAGGCGTCTTGAGAACCGAGGAATGTTACCTGAAAAGGTTTTGAATTTGCTGTCCGCATACTCTACGGCTACAGTGTAATGGTCCTCGGAAAACGCCTGGTATCCCGGGCTGTTGTTAATTTCTTCGGCAAGAGCATTGATTCCATGCACAAAGAGTACCGGGCGTCCCACAAAGACCTTCTGGGATTTGGATGTCACGCCCTTTAGATCAGGGCCCGTGCCGCCCTCGAGCCGGAGCTGTATTGTATAGGGGTTCTTTGCCGGGTTGACCAGTTCTGAATTAATCTTCCCATCCCACGTGAGAGATCCCTTACCCCCCGAGGTCACTGTTTTTGTGATTCCACCGACCTTCTTCCCGTCGACATCAGAGACCTCCATGACTACCTGGCCGGAATAGTCTGCCGGCGTGATGAGGTAGCGGATAGTTACCTGCCTGTTGCCCTCAGATAGGGGATCGATCCATAGTTTCTGCGATTCCATGAGAGTGATGGACAGGTCTTCTTTCTGTGGTATCTCTGCCGAGCGGGACACAAAAATTGCGGCCTTTTTTACCTGCTTTTGACCGTCTGTGCCCTCAACAATAAGATCCCAGTAACCTTCAGGTGCACCATCTAAATTGACCGTAGCATGGATTCGGGATGCTGATTCAAACTTTTCATCTGACTGAATTGTATGTTGGTCGTATTCTACATGCTGTAACTGCACTGTGGTATCGGAACTGAATCCGTTTCCGGTTATTGTCAGGGTTGAGCTGCCGACATTGGTGACACCACCTGGCGCCACATCATCAATTCTCAGTCCCGAGGGGTCTGAATGGGCGGTTGTAAATGTTTGATATTCTGCTGCGTCAATGGGATCCGAGTTTAGTGAGCCCTGCGAATCTCTGTGAACAGCACGATAATAATATGTGGTGCCTGGTTTTAGCCCTGTGAGGCGATACTCGTAGCCTGGGTTCACAGCAGAAACCGTTGTTTGGCCAACCTTTGTTTTGTCGCCGTCTGCCTCATGATATCTAAAGCAGGCATCATAGGTTTCACCTGCTTTGCCATTCGTGAGATGGCCATGCAGGGTGGCACCGGTATCTGTGATATCGGTAGCAGGGTCTGTGCGTAATTTGGGCTGGGTGAGTGTAGGGGGATATATGATGCCTTTATCGGTCTCTATATAGTCTATGAGGAAACCGTATGACGTAGATCGATCATCTGTAACTAACTTCAGCCTGAGCGTGTCGGTGGCATACCATTCAGTCCAGAAATCTTTGCCATTCTGAGATCTTCTATAAGATCCCAGATATTCACCCGCGTCATTGTAAATCTCGAGATAATCATAATTCGCCAGGTCAAGTTTATCAAAATGGAGTCGTATCTGGTCGGCACCGGGTTGGGAGATCTTCCAGGTATGCTCAAAACAATTGGCATAGGGATGATACGACTCTGCGAAATATTCAGTAGGCGGAACTTTCTCATTCCTGTACTCTATCTGGTCTACAAGGAAACCATATGACGTAGATCGATCATCTGTAACTAACTTCAGCCTGAGTGTGTCGGTGGCATACCATTCAGTCCAGAAATCTTTGCCATTCTGAGATCTTCCATAAGACCCCAGAGACTTACCTACGTCATTGTAAATCTCGAGATAATCATAAGTCGCCAGGTCAAGTTTGTCAAAATGGAGTTGTATCTGGTCGGCACCAGGTTGGGAGATCTTCCAGGTATACTCAAAACAATTGGCATAGGGGTGATACGACTCTGCGAGATGCTCGGTAGGTGGAACTTTCTCATTCCTGTACTCTATCTGGTCTATGAGGAATCCGTATGACGTAGATCGATCATCTGTAACTAACTTCAGCCTGAGTGTGTCGGTGGCATACCATTCAGTCCAGAAATCTTTGCCATTCTGAGATCTTCCATAAGACCCCAGAGACTTACCTACGTCATTGTAAATCTCGAGATAATCATAAGTCGCCAGGTCAAGTTTGTCAAAATGGAGTTGTATCTGGTCGGCACCAGGTTGGGAGATCTTCCAGGTATACTCAAAACAATTGGCATAGGGGTGATACGACTCTGCGAGATGCTCGGTAGGTGGAACTTTCTCATTCCTGTACTCTATCTGGTCTATGAGGAATCCGTATGACGTAGATCGATCATCTGTAACTAACTTCAGCCTGAGTGTGTCGGTGGCATACCATTCAGTCCAGAAATCTTTGCCATTCTGAGATCTTCCATAAGACCCCAGATATTTACCTACGTCATTGTAAATCTCGAGATAATCATAAGTCGCCAGGTCAAGTTTGTCAAAATGGAGTTGTATCTGGTCGGCATCAGGTTGGGAGATCTTCCAGGTATACTCAAAACAATTGGCATAGGGATGATACGACTCTGCGAGATGCTCGGTAGGCGGAACTTTCTCATTCCTGTACTCTATCTGGTCTACAAGGAAACCATATGACGTAGATCGATCATCTGTAACTAACTTCAGCCTGAGTGTGTCGGTGGCATACCATTCAGTCCAGAAATCATTGCCATTCTGAGATCTTCCATAAGACCCCAGATATTTACCTACGTCATTGTAAATCTCGAGATAATCATAAGTCGCCAAGTCAAGTTTATTAAAGCGGAGTCGTATCTGGTCGGCATCAGGTTGGGAGATCTTCCAGGTATACTCAAAATTATTGGCATAGGGATGTTCAGACTCAACGGTGATACTCCGTGTGTTGCTGGGCTGGGTAGAGCTGTACAGGGTAGCACCTGTTGCTGTACTATTGGTGAACGTATCCCCATGCAGCGTAGTCTGTCCTAAGTAAACACGTTCCTCACAGGTATCGATGATGCTCTGATCCAAATCCCTGGAATCATAATCACTCTCTGAGATGTTGACGGACCACGGTTCCGGGGTACCCGTTACAGTCACCGATCCGCCTGACTCTGAGAAATACTCTCCACTTTCGTCGCAACCAACCTTGATGTCTGATAACAACGGGCCACTGGTACTGCTTTCATTGACACAGAGGAGAGGGGTTATATTCGTTGACTGACTCTCCGAATACTCAAGACACGTAACCTCCGGGGCAGGAGGGGATGCTTCTGTAGTGTCAGTCGGAAGCGGCTCCGCCGCCACGCCCAGAGGCGCCAGCGCAATAAGTAGAGCAACTACAAGCGTGAATATCTGCTTCATTATCACCACATCATGTTAGTGGATACTAGCCAGATCCTGAGTTCCTGTCTGCCGAGAAACGAGAGGTAACTGGTGAAATAGGTGTTGCCAGGAAACCTAGACTGTTTGGGGGTGGTTCGTGCCGGGCGCGGGTCGGTGAATGCTTCTCGTCTGAGATGATCAGTCTCGCAGGACACCGGATCGGCACCGGGTATCCGTGGGAACCATTAACCCACGCGCTATGAAAAACGTTTCCCTTTTACCCTCATACGTCCAGATCGCTCCCACCGGAAAGCACCCCCCGGGAAAAGATATTTCTTGGATCTGGTACATGACGACCTCTGCAACAGCGCGGCATGCCCACCGCCCGTAAAACCGGGAGGTGCTCTGCGCCATCCCGGCGCAGGCGTGCTCCTCACAGCGCTTCAATCTTCCCGACGAAGTAGTAGGCGATCTTCGCCGCATCCCCGATGTCGACTGCGCCGTTCCCGTTGAAGTCGGCGGCAAGATCTGCTGGCTCTTTCCCGACGACCATGTAGGCCACCTTCGAGACGTCGCCGATATCGACCTTACCGTTCCCGTTGAAATCACCCTTGATCGTGACGGTGATGTAGTCCGGTCGGGAGAGCGTGGCGGAGTCGGTTGCGGTGCTGACCGTGAGGGTCACGGTGTAGGTGCCGGGGAGGGTGTAGGTGTGGGTCGGGTTCCGCTCCGCGGAGGTGCCGCCGTCCCCGAATTTCCAGGACCAGGACTTCGGATCACCGGTGCTCTCGTCGGTGAACCGGACGGTGAGCGGCGCCGGGCCGGCAGTCACATCCGCCGAGAAGCCCGCTCCTGACGTGGCCGCAAGATCGAGGCGGGTCGAGGTGCCCGGAGTGTAGACCGTTGTCCCGGTGGCTCTCGCGCCGTCGACAAAGAACGCGATGGTCTTCCCGATGTCAT
>Ga0208462_1000690_pt1 | contig 30253 bp, 19 predicted proteins | sample AD_SCU001_MetaG_FD_184452 | JGI IMG/M metagenome (GOLD analysis project Ga0208462, IMG submission 184452) | Active sludge microbial communities of municipal wastewater-treating anaerobic digesters from China - AD_SCU001_MetaG (SPAdes) (version 2) | ecosystem: Engineered > Bioreactor > Anaerobic...
TCGCGGGTGTGGCGCGAGACGTGAAAATCACCTGAAAACGGAGGCCGGAAAAGGCGCCGAAACGTGCTTGACGGCATTCGCGGGGGGATGCTATAAAAATTAACAATAACAATTTCTTATCATTTTGTCTGATCCTGTCTCCACAAGCTGACGAACGCACGCATTTCTCGGGAAAGAGCTTTCGGCCGCAACCCGGGCGGGTCCTTCCCGATGCAACGGCCGGAGTCTCGGAAGATGCACGTGGTGCCGCCGGCATCACTGTCGGCGGCGGACATATTAACAGGTGGCAAGGGAAGCGGACGGCCCGCCGCATTGCTCGTCCCGCAACCCGCGCTCCCGAACGACGCCCGGCGGCGGACTCCATGCGGGTCGACCGTGTTGAGGTTCTGCGCCACCCCTGGCGGCTTTCTCAGGAGGCTTCCATGAACCGGATTTCATGTCGGACGTTTGTGGTGGTGTGTCTGTTGCTTGCCTTGGGACAACCCGCGCACGGCGGGCCTGTCAATCCGACGCCCAGTGACGCATACGGGAACACGGCGGGCGGTACGAACGCGCTTTTGAATACGGATGTCCCCGGCCAGATGAACACCGCCTTCGGGTACTACGCGCTGTTCAGCAGCAGCACCGGTGCGGGCAACACGGCCGCAGGGGCCAATGCGCTCTTTCTCAACGACACGGGTAACGCCAACACCGCAACCGGCGTCAGCGCGCTCAACAGCAACAAGGACGGCAATAACAACACGGCCGCCGGGGCCTACGCGCTCTGCAACAACAGCTCGGGATCTCAAAACACCGCTGACGGCTTCTCCGCGCTCAGCAGCAACACTGGCGGGAACTTCAACACCGCCAGCGGTTACGTGGCGCTTGGCAGCAACAAGACCGGAAGCAACAACACGGCCGCCGGGGCCAACGCGCTCCTTTTCAACACCTCCGGCAGTGAAAACACGGCGTCCGGAGTCGGCGCGCTTTTCAACAACGCCACCGGCGCAAGAAACACGGCCTTGGGGCGCAACGCGCTCAAAAACAACGCCACGGGCAACACCAACCTCGCCCTCGGCTATGGGGCCGGTTCCCTGCTGACCAGCGGCGCCCAGAACATCTATCTGGGCCATCCGGGAGCGGCGAGCGAATCCAAAACTCTGCGCCTGGGGAAGGGGCAGACGCGGGCCTTTGTGGCGGGAGTGGCGGCCGCCGCGGTCGCCGGCAATGCCGTATACGTCAACAAAAACGGTCAATTAGGGATCAAGGCCTCTTCCGCCCGCTACAAAACGGACATTGCACCCCTGGGGGAACGCAGCGATTCGCTGCATCAGCTGCGTCCCGTGACATTCCACTACAAGGAGGAGGCCCGGGGCCTTCCGGAATACGGCCTCATTGCCGAAGAGGTGGCTGTGGTGTACCCGGAACTGGTGACCCGGGACCCGCGCGGCGGCGTCGTGGGAGTTCGATACGAGGCATTGATTCCCCTCTTACTCAACGAACTACAGCAACAGCAGCGTCTGCTGAAGGCGCAAGCGCTGCAGATCAGTGCTCAAGCTGAGCGCATCGATGCGGTTCTCGGGCAACTCGCGGAGCTGGGGGCTCAGAACGAGAGGTTGCGGGCCGCGGTGGGGGAGCTTTGGGAGCGGGAGGCGGAGCAGAGGGCAACGCGCGTCGCGGCGACCGCATCGGCTCGTCCGCTCGCCCGCGATGTGCCGGAATCCCCCTAGCCGGGCAAGAGCGACCGGTGTGTGCAGACAATGTCTTCCGGGCATGGAAAGAGGTGCGAGCGGGTTGTGATGGTGCGAAATACTCCGGTTCGTGGTATCCTCGCCGGGATTTTTCGAATTCTTGCGAAGAGGATGCCCGATGTACAGGGAATTTTACGGCCTCGCTGAAGACCCCTTTGCGCTGGAGCCGGACCCCAGGTTTCTGTATCTGCCTCCCGCACATTTCCATGTCTATTCGTCCATGATGGCCGGGATTAACGAAAAAAAAGGCCTCATCGTCGTCACCGGGGAAGTGGGAACGGGGAAGACCCTTTTTATCCATGCGCTTTTGAAAGACCTTGGCGGCGGGGTGAAGACGGCCTTCGTCTTCCACCCGGGACTCAGCCTTAAGGACCTGCTCAAGGAAATTCTGCTGCAACTGGATGTGCCCGTAGGGGAGAAAGAACAGAGCCTGGCCTTTTTCGTGAGCACGTTCAGAGAGTACCTCAACCAGAGACTCGCCCGGCACGAGATTGTGGCGGTGGTCATCGACGAAGCGCAGAACCTGGATGAAGAGACGTTGAAGGGTTTGGGAAGGTTCTGCGATGCGGACACTCCCGCCGGAAGCGTGCTGCAGGTCCTGCTCGTGGGGCATCCCGAGTTGGACGCAAAACTGGGCAGCGAGCACTTTCGGCCTCTCAAACAAAGGATCGAAGTGCATTGCCGGATCCCGACCCTGGACCGGCAGGAAGGCAGGGCCTACATGGAGCACCGCCTGAAGGTGGCGGGGCAGAGATTTTCCGGGACTTTCACTCCCGACGCCGCGGTCCGGATCCGCGAATTTGCGCACGGGGTTCCCAGGGTCATCAACCTGGTTTGTGACCGCGCCCTGCGAATCGGGTTCCATAGGCGCAGCCCGGTGGTGGACGCGAAAATCGCCGGGCTGGCCATCAAGGAGCTGGACTATCTTCGGCCCGCCAGTGCCGGCCCCTTGCGCCGCATCCTTTCCCCCGGACGAACCGCGCTCAGAATCTACAGAATCATCATGTTGCTGTTATCACTGGCACTTTTTGTCTTTTCCATGCGGAAGCTCCTGGCCGTGCTCCTTCACCGGTAAGGGAGAAGGTCCGTCCTCAGAAGAGCAGGTTCAACCAGAAGACAATGAACAGCGCCAGGAAGGAATAGGCCAGCAAGGCGTAGGTGACCTTCGTGATCAGCGGGCTGTCTCCGTTAAGGCCGGCAAGAGCCTTGACCGACCCGGTCGCCTCTTTCCATCTTTGCGGCTTGCGGCCGCCCAGGACCGGGGAGACCTTTTCCACGACGTCCGGACCGATTTGTTTCCGAGACAGGGCATAGCCCCCACAGATGGCCATGTAGGCAAGCGCGTTGACGTTCAGGGGAATGCCCCGGCTGTGCCTGCAGATCAGATCGACGGCATCGGGGGCGAAAATACCGGTTCCGCTGCCCCCGGCCGTTTTCAGCCGGTGCTCGACATATTCCCGGATTTCGCTTTCGGTCAGTGGCTCGAGCCGGCAACGAAGCGAAACCCTTTGAATGACCTGTCTCAATTCCCGGGACCGGAGCTTTTCCTCGAATTCCGGTCTCCCCGCAAAAATCAGCTGCACGGCTCCCGGCCCCGGTCTCCTGGGGTCGGGGTTGCAGAGCACGCGCAATTCCTCCAGCACTTCCCCGCTCATTTCGTGGGCTTCGTCCACGGCCATCAGAAGGATTTCATCCCCGGACGACCCACGGTAGAGGTATTCGTGCAACCGGGAGAGCATCGAGCTCTTGTCCGGCTCCCCCGGGGGAAGGCCGAGACCCCGAAGGACCTCCTTCAGCAGTTCTTCGAAAGTCTCCGGCGGCCTGCTTATGAGGACGGCCTTCACGCGGGGATCGAGCGCCTGCAGCACCTGCCGGAGAAGAATGGTTTTTCCGGTTCCCGTTTCGCCCGTGACGAGGAGAATGCCTTTCCGCTCCTCGATTCCGGTTATTATCGACGACAGGACTTCCTGATGACTGTGGCTTCGGTACCAGAAATCAGGGTCAGGGTTTATGGCGAAAGGTTCCCGGGAGAGGCCATAAAACTGTGTGTGCATCGTCCCTCCAATGCCGGGCATACAGGCGGAGATTCCATTGGAGCCAAGTGCATCCGGCTTTGCGCGTCCATTGGGGGTTCGCGCGCGCGAGCGGGCACTCCGCCTTGAAAAAGACTCCGCGGCGACCGCGCGCTCACGGAATCATGAAATTCCACAATGGCTTGTGCGGACCGTTGTCCGGATCAGGGCATCAACTCATGCGGTGTGCATCCGACCTGAATAATGCTTCAAGATGACCGCCAAGGAATCCCGAGGATCGTTTCGATGTTGGATTCTGCCCGGGAAGCTTCCCGGGGCACGCTGAAATTTTCCATAAAATCATTAAATATTCTGATGAAAAAAGCAAGAGGAACCTCAACGGCACGGATTTTGTTTTTGGGGACGGCTCTTCGTGACGGGGGTTGAGGGCGTGTTTGTCCTGCCCGGCGATAATGAATGACGCGCGGACGGGCCGGATACTCCAGGCGCGTCCCGGGGGAAACCGGAAGTGCCCGCGCAGGGGAACGGCCGGGCGGGCGATCGCCCGGGCCTGTTCAGCATGCCGGTGGTGTGCGGAACGTTCCGCTCCGGATTGCCGTCAATCAGCCATCGCGGATTCGGGCACGCGCACAAAAATCGTGCATTCGGGACAGCAAGCGGAACTTGACATCAGTGAGGTGCGTGATTATCAAAGGACTAAAGGAGTCGCCACCAGTGAAGCCAAGAGGCCCTTCCGGAGACCGGGGGGTGGTGGAGAGGCTCCTTGAATGTTTATGAGCTCCCCCAAAGCGCCCCGGTTCAGTTTCGCCTCGCCTTAACCGCAGTCCATTGAACCTGTGCAAGAGCGTGACATCAGAGCATAAATAAGGATGGAAAAACAAATCTTTGCGGCCTTGGCGTAAATCGTAACGAGATGCGAATAACCTTGTTTCTCCGTTGATTTTTTTTGTTGAAACAAGGCTCCGGCATCGTCAATAATATTGATTGTCACATTACTTCCAATATGGAATGCAAATCCATTTTCGAAGCGAGCGCGTCCGGCACAGGCCCGAGGAATACGCGAGACGGAAAATTGCCCATTCCCCTGGGACTGGGTCGGGCAAAGGCCGGGGTGACAATACATAGAGACATTGCACAGCTCTCCGCGCAAGAATTCCACATCGAACCGACAGAATGCGACTCATCGCGATCGCCTCAACGAGACTCCGGATCGAGTGCACCTCTTTGCCAACCTGGTTCCGGGAGGCTTGAAAATGAAAGAGGAAGAAAAAACCAAAGAGGAACCCGCGACCGAGTCGGCGGCGTTGCGCCAACGCCTGGCCGAATTGGAAGATGCCCTGATGGTTTGCAGGGGGCTCGAGGAGAGCCTGAAAACATCGGAGGAGAGATTCAGGGTCGTTTTTGATGGCAACCGGGACGGACTTATTCTGGCGGACAAGGACACCAGGAAGTTCCTCATGGGTAACGCGGCTGTCTTCCGAATGCTTGGATACACTGAGGAAGAGTTCAAACGGATAGCGATGAAGGACATCCATCCCGAGGAAGCGCTTTCGTGGGTAACGGAACGGTTTGAGGCACTGGGAAGAAAAGAGATAGAGATCGCCCGGGATATTCCGGTCAGGAGAAAGGACGGCAGCGTTTTCTATGCCGATATAAGCGCTTCGTTGCCGATGGGCTATCACGGCAAAGAGTGTCTCCTGGGTGTCTTCAGGGACATCACCGAACGCAGGAAAGCGGAAGAGGCGCTCCGGGCAAGTGAGGCAAGATATCGCAACATCTTCGAGAACGCCACGGAGGGCATTTTCCAGTCAACGCCTGAAGGGCGTTATCTGAGCGTCAACCCCGCTTTTGCGCGCCTGATGGGCTTCGACTCGCCCGAAAGGATGATGGCGGAGATCCGCGATATCGGTCAGCAACTCTATGTCCAACCGGAAGATCGCGAGCGACTCAAGAGCCTCCTGGCTGAAAAGGGGAGAGTCGAGGGGCTTGAGGTCCAGATCCGCCAGCGCGACGGCCGGACGATCTGGGTTTCGATCAACGCCCGCATGGTCCGGGACGCGACCGGTGCGGTGCTGTATTTTGAAGGGACCAATCAGGACATTACGGAGCGCAAGGAAGCGGTAAAAGGGCTGGCACTGGCGAGCAAATACAACCGGGGCCTCATCGAGGCAAGCCCCGATCCCTTCTTTATCGTAGATTTCCAGGGCACCATCACAGATGTCAACTCGGCGGCGGAGCGGATCTCCGGCCATTCTCGCGGGCATCTGATCCACACGGACTTCTGCGATCATTTCACGGATCGCGAGAAGGCCCGGATGGGATATCGGCGGGCATTCCGGGAGGGATCGGTCACTGATTATGAGTTGGACCTGCAACACAGCGGAGGGAAGACCACGCCGGTGCTGTTCAATGCCAGCGTCTATCGGGACGAGTCCGGGGATGCGGTCGGGATTTTCGCCGTGGCCAGGGACATCAGCGTGCGCAAGCGGATGGAAGCAGTGCTTGTGGTGGCTAACGAGCAACTGGAACAAAGGATCGAGGAGCGCACGGTGGAACTGAGCGCAAAGACTCGTCGCCTCGAGGAACTGAACACGGCTCTCAAAGTTCTCCTGGAGCAGAGGGATGAGGACCGGCGGGGTCTTGAACAGGCCATCCTGGGCAACGTCAGGAAGCTGATCGTTCCATTCCTGGAGAAACTCAGAACGAGCGGCTTGACCGGTGAGCAGACGACTTATGTCGATATCCTCGAACTGCATCTCTATGACATCACCTCGCAATTCGTCAAGAGGCTGGCGACCCAACTCGGTGGGCTGACCACGACGGAGCTTCAGGTCGCCAGTCTCATCCGTGATGGTCGAACCACCAAAGAGATTGCCGGAATCCTGCGATCTTCCGAGTACACCATCATGTTTCACCGCTCCAACCTGAGAAGGAAACTCCAGGTCAAAGGGAAAAAAGTGAGCCTGAGCGCCTGCCTGCAGACCATTCTCGGATGACCCGCAAAGACCTGTCGTGTTTTCGTTGTCCAGGTGGAATCGGGCGGAATCGACCCGGCCGCGATCCATCGCGTGGATGGCGTGTTCATTTTCGATGCCGGGCGCATTCCTGGCAGTGCACGGCGCAGTGAACGTTTCCATTCATGCCCGCAAAGCGGGCTTCCGCCCCGGGCGAAAAGCGCAGGCAATCGTTCCGTCTTCCGGACATGCGCCGCCGGCGGGCAAGTCATTCACAGGGTAGGGCTCTCCTTCTCAAACCCCACGCAAAGATCAGCAGTTTTTACCTGCTGTTTTACAGCTGGTTTTCTCTCATTGACTGACCTCGACTCTTTCCTAACATATTCATTAGCAGTGTGCGGCCGTCCACATCACCTGCAGCTGCCGATTCTGAGCGGGCCGGTCCCGTTTCTGTCGGAGAATGCAGTGGATTGGACGCATGGGAAAATGTCCGAAACGGCGCCGGGGAGGAGCCGTTCTATTTCTATTCGGCGCTCATCCCGCACGACGCCCCCGGTGGCATCGATCCGAGGTGACGTGGACGCTCGAATTTCATGTGCTTCATTTCGGCCGGGAAAATACGTGCAGGGAAGATGGGGCCGCGAGTCCGAGGGGCGATGCGCCTGCAGCGGAGCAGGGCGCTGTCGAAGCATTCACCCGCAGGGCAAAACAACCGAGATTCATGAGTCCAGGGGGGGGCGGCTCATGTGCGGTAGCCCATTCTGCCGGGAGCTCCCGTGGGCTTCAGGCGTCGCGCAGGCGGGAGGCGCACCCGGATCGTCTTGAATCAGCAACGATTGGAGACGAAGGTGGAGAACACTGGAGAGGAAATCCGGAAATCTCGAGATATCACCAGGAATATCCATGGGGTCGCCGAGCATTCCACGGATTGTATCTTCATCCTCGACCGGAAATTCCGGGCGCTCTCTGTCAACGGGCTGGCGGCTGAAACCCTCGACAAAATGCCCCATCCAATTTTTTTTCGTCACGAGACCCTGAAGCCGCGCCCCGCGGCGTGCCGGGGTTCTCCGATACGCTTTCGGCCCGGGAAGCGGTGCATGATTCGCGGAATATCGCGCGCCTCGGCGCCGGCAGCCCGGACTGTCCGTGAAAGGAGGTCAAGCCATGAGCAGGGAGTGTACCGCGCCCCTCTGGGGCAAACTGGCCATTATCGTGCCGCTTTTACTCATATTTTTCTGTGGCACGGCGCAGGCCCAGTGGGCCAAAGTCATCGGAGGAAGCCATGATGAATCTAATCAAGCACAAGACGGTCGAAACACGGACCCCATGCAGCTGACTTCTGATGGCGGCGCCGTTCTGTTGCTTTACAGCAAAAGCCTCAACCCGGCACCCAGCGATTTATACGTCGACGTGTGGCTGTTAAAATTCGCGGAAACCACTCTCGGAAGGTTGGATTGGCAAAGAAGAATCTACTCGTCTAGTGGACCTATTGAATACTTTTTCATTAAAGAGACAGCGGATGCGGACTTCCTAGCCTTGGCAATTCAACAAGAAGGAGATATATCCTCAATCATGAAGCTCAGCCCATTTGGCTCAATCGAATGGCAAAAAAATTACAGGAAGACCCAGTCACCTGGAACGCGTTACTATTTCCGTTCCATTCTTCAAACCGCAGACAATGGCTACTTTATTGTTGGAGATAGAATTATAGACGCTTCTGTTAGGCCTGAGTGGAAGGATCCTTGGGCAGCCAAGCTTGATTCTTCCGGGAATGTTCAGTGGGAGAAGGTCTATCGAATGTATAATAATGATGAGATGCCCATAAAAAGTTCGGTTTTGTCCCTTGAAGAGGTGGATGGAGGATATGTCATTTTATGCACTCATGAGCTGAGTGACTGGAATGTGATACCACCACAAATCGCTACCATCCTCTATATAGATGAAACCGGTGCATTACAGGGACACACATCCCTCGTTTACACCAAGCCGCCAACGGAGAAGACCGATTTGCAATTTGATGCGGGGTTTTTCCGGTTCAAAAAAGTCCCTTCCGGCGGCTTCATCCTCTCGGGAACTTTCGGGTATGATCTTCTTCTGGGAGAGCATGGAGGTTTCATTGCGAGGCTGGATTCTTCGGGAATAGTCTGGCAGAAGGACTTCAATCCTGTCCCCAGGGATGAATATTTTATGGGTGTTGAACCAACGGCGGATGGTGGTTTCATCATCTCCGGATTCACCCAGTCCTTCCATGCCGCCACCGACTGGGACGGATTGGCGCTGAAGCTTGACTCATCCGGAAACGTCGTCTGGGAGCGCGTCTATGCGGGCATCCCTCTTGCCTCTGACACGCTCATGTCCGTTGTTCAAAGTCCTGACGGCGGGTATTTGCTCTCGGGGCAAACCGGGTCCTTTGACTTCCCAGGCTGGGACGTCTGGGTGATCAAGACCGATGGGCTTGGCAATGCCCCTTGTTCCATGTCCGACAGCATCGGCTTCGATCTTCGTGACGTAAGCCTAGTTCAACTGAATGCCACTGCGGTTTCCGTAACCGCAGCGGTTCCTGATCCAATTACATTGGACAGCCTGTCGAGCGTGTTTTCCGATCCGGTGGATCCGAATCAGTTTCCAGGTTTCGACGCCTGCACTCTGCTCCTGGATTTCGACTCGGACGGGGACGGCATCCCGAATCAGAAGTACGGCGTCGTCTGCGCAGGGGGAACGCAGCAATCCCCTCACATTACGAGTTGCGACGACAACTGCCCCGACGTTCCCAACGCCGACCAGGGGGACATCGACAATGACGGGATAGGGGACGCCTGCGACCCGGATGCGGACGGCGACGGTTATTACAGGGTCGGGCAGTGGTATCCCGACTTCAGCCCGGGAGACGACTGCGATGACCGGAATGCGGCCGTCAACCCCGGAGCCGCGAATTGCATCGACGTTCCGGAGGAGGAGAAGCCCAATTCGGGCACCACGGCGCTCGATACCGATAAAGACGGAAAGGTGGACACTGCCGACAACTGCCCGACCGTTGCAAACACTGGGCAGGCAGACGGGGATCTCGACGGGATTGGGGATGCCTGTGACGCCTGCCCGACGGACGCTCTGAATGATCCAGACCGCGACGGGGTGTGCGACGGGAGCGACAACTGCCCGGGAGTCTACAACCCCATGGTCGCCGGCTCCCAGCCGGATTTCGACGGGGACGGGATCGGGGATGCCTGCGACGCGGATGCGGACGGGGACGGCTCCTGTGCCTGCGGGAAGTGCGTCAGCCCCTGCGATTGCAATGACTTCAACCCGGACATCCACCCGGGCGCGGGCGAGGTCTTCTACAACGGCATAGACGACGACTGCAACCCCAACACCCCGGACAGGGGCATTGTCTTCAGCCTCTCGAGCAACAGGACGTGCGAGGACGGGCAGCCCTGCAACATCGGCACCTGGCTGCCCCGGGACGGGGAAGTCATAACGGTTACGGCCTCGATCGGCGCGGGCTTCTTCCCAGGCGGCATCCAGAGCATAACCTGTGTGAATGTGAGTGCCATCCCCGGCAAATACTCTAATGACCCCAGCACGGACACGAGCGAGGATTTCACCTGCGTGGCGAACGGGGACCAAATTGTTCTCACCTCCCACGACTACGGGGGAAACGTCACGATACGGGTCCAGGCGAACGTAACGGTGCTTGGCCACTCAATGAGCGTGACCGAGGACCTGCTCCTTCCGAGGGATTCCAACGGGAACGGGATTCCCGATTACTACGAGAACCGGTACGGGGGGAACCTCGCGAGGGATGGCGACGTCGACACCTCTGTTCTCAACCCGTACAAGGGCGACGGCCTCACGAACTTCGAGGAGTATCGTGGCTTCGTGTGGGGACAGGTGCAACTCTCGAACGATGCCGCATACCAGACCCCGGCCTATGTCCCGGTGAGCGCCTCTCCCGTCCACCTCAGAACCGATCCCACGATAAAGGACTTGTTCGTCCAGTACGCGGGCTATGACGCGACGGACCCCTTCGCCATCGGGGCAGCCTTTTTCAATGCGGGCATCGACGTGCACGCCATTGCTTCCGTTCTGCTTCAGCCGGCCGGTCTGAACGACAGCCCTTGGGCGAACTCCCATTCGATCACGGTGACCAACAGCCCGTTTTTCTATCCTTATACGGACGGCTGGCTCAACCCGAGGGCGGTGAGGGACTGGACATTCGACACCAAGGGGGACAGCGGAGTCGGGACCGCGAATGCCTACGGCACGGGCACGGCGACGTACCGGCCCTCCCTGGACGGCTATTTCACCGACAAACCCTACCGGGATTACGGCAAAACCTGGAACGGCACGCAGTGGACGACGGGCGCCAACTCCGCGCTGGACCCCATCAGCGCGGTCGAGGACGCCGACGATAACGGTCTGCAGGGTAACCGGGAAGACAGCCTGCCGAGCAAGAACGGTGTGTTCGACGGAGACCTGCGCATTCTGGGCGGGCACTATGAATATCTGAGCCCGGTCGACATCAATCACAACGGCAAGGTTGAGCTTCCCCTGCAGAAAACGAGCCCCGAATACACGCGGCAGCAGGTTCTCAAGCACACCATCACTCATGAGATGGGCCATGCCGTGGGCATGACCCACAACGCCAACGCCGATTGCGTCATGTTCCAGGAGTCCAACAACTGGAGCCGGGATGGCAGGTTCAGCGACGCCGCCAAGGCTCAGGCCCAGTTCCACTGAGCGGAAAGGAGGTGAGGAAATGAGAAACGCACTCAAAGCGGCAGTGACGGGCCTGATGGTCCTGGCGTGGTCGATCTGTTTCCCGGGGGCGGGAAACGCGGCGCCTCCCGTCAAGGTCAGCCTTGCTCTTGCCAACCATGCTCTCGACGCATCGGGCGGGGTGGTCTACCTGCTCGACGCCCAGGCCATCACGGCGGTTCTGACCCTCGAAAACACCGGGGCGTCGTTCATCGCCCAGGCCGACCTGGAAAAAAAGCCCTTCCATCTGTTCCTCACCTTCATCGGGCCCGATGGGAAGGGGATCACGGCCGTCGAGCTTGCCGGGAACCAGGGGGATCCGGACCCGTCCCTGGTGGTCCGTTCGGGCGATGCACTGGTCCAGGTGCAGGCCGTGAAAGCCGTTCCCGCGGGCTGGGTATTCACGGTCACCATGCCCGATACGAACGCCTATTACACCCTCGGGAAGGCAGGGCGGTACTCGGTGAAAGCGACTATCCGCATGAGGACCTATCCGGCCGTCAACTTTACCCTGCCGGCCGCGGACGGCATCTCGACCGTGGATTACGCAATGCTTGACAGCGCGGACTGGCAGGGGACGCTCGAATCGAACACGGTCGAGTTCGCGATCATCGACGATCACGACGGGGACGGCTATTACTATCCGCAGGGCTACGGCAGCGCGGTCCTGCCCGATTGTGACGACAACAACCCGGCGGTGCATCCCGGGGCCTCGGAGATCGTGGGGAACGGGCTCGACGACGACTGCGACCCCGCGACGGCGGACGCCGCCCCCGTCCCCAGGGGGACGGTTTTCGTGAGAGCCGAGCGCCATACCGTGGGCACAGGGTCGCATCCCGGCTCGACAAAAGACCCGATAACGGACATGCCGGTCATGCTCTACGACAAGTCCCCCTATTCTTGTGTGTCGGGACTCGGGGTCTCCTGGCAAAACTATCCGGCCATCTGGTCCATCTGCCCCCCCATTGAAGCCGTTTGCGACCAGCCCGACTGCCTCACCGGTGGAGACGGCACGCTGAGCCTCGTGGTGCCCGAGGGCGATTACGTCGTGATCGGCCGCTACGACCCGGACCCGCTGGTGAGCGGAGATTACCTCTATATCGGGGTGAGCATCGGGACGGTGGCGGCGAACGAGACGGTTCAGAAGTACCTCCAGGTCATCAAGAAAGCCGACGGGAAGCAGTCCCCCGGCAAGTACACGATCAAGAGCGGCTCGGAACTCCTCATCATAGAGCCCGAGTACGTGGAGTGGACGGGGTCCCAGGAGCTCTACCCGTTCATCTTCGAGAGCATCGGGGACTGGGGCGTCACCACGTCGGTCAGTCCTCCCGAGGGGTTCATCCCGGATCAGCCAACTCTCTCGACCGACGTCAACACGGACGTCAAGGCCCTCCAGTTCGTGGTCACCGATGTGGGAAGCAAATGGGTGGACACCCGAGTCGAACATCGGCTCAGGCACAAGGGAAGAACCGAAGTCGTCAAGAGCAGAATCGGGGTCCTCAAGAAGCTCAAGAGAAAGAAATAGCCGGACGGCCCCCGGGGAGCTTTCCGCATGGAGCGGCTCCCCGACATGCCGATAGGTCCTGTGAATCGGGCGCATCACAAAAAAACCTGGCCGCGAAGGAATCAGGGAAAGAGCAGGAGAGAAAGGAGGAAGAGGCGTCGAAGAACACCTTGAGCTCGCAATCGCTTTGTGGAAAGAGCGTCAACGCCTCACTGCTTGAGGAGAATACTATGAAAAGCAAATCCCGCAAGAGTTGTGCAGCAGTGGCAACCGTGTTGTTCCTGGTATTGTCGCTGGCGGCGGCGGCCGCTGTGTTTGCCCGGAATCCGGAGCCGCCGGGGCCGGCGGAACACCTCTCGGGCCCCGCCGTCGTGGGCACGTTGACCGCCATCAAAGGCGAGGGCGACACCGTGGAAAGCGCGACCTTTTCTGGGCAGTGCATGGGCGTGCAGTTTCAACTGGATGTCCTGTTCCTGTTCGATACGTTTACCAATGTGACTGAAGAAAGGCTGACGGATTATCCGCTTCCTCACGACATGATTTACTCGCTTCCCGACGGGTGCGCTCCGCCTCCAAACAAATACGTCATCTTCCCTATTGTCGACACCGTCTCGAGGTTCTCGGTGGAAACCTGCAGCGTGGGCGGCACGGTTCGCGCTTGCAAACGAGCGGAACTGGTGGTGCTGTTCTACGTGAACAACTAGCGTTTTGAGTTGAAGCGATGTGAAACAAGTCCGGAGCTCTGGAACGAGCAGGCGCAAAGCATCGAGTACGGGGAATCATGCAATGAACTGAAGACACAGGACAGTGGTGGAGCATTTCATAAATACGTCGGTGTCGGAGCTTCTCAAAGAACAGGTATGGCAGTTGGCATGCGCGTTTCGAAACATCGAAGGACCGACGAGATGCTAGGCTAGGCTAAGCCAGGTGGTCGACGCGTCGGGAAAAAAGCACAGCGGTTCTTAGTGAGACGCAACCTGGATGGAGAGGTTCCGTGCCGTTTACTGACCGCCGGGTGGGGAGCGATGAAAAACATACTTTTATCTCTCGCTACTGCACTGCTCCTCGCCCTGAGTTTCCCGCCTCACGACCTTGAATTGTTTGCATGGGTCGCGATGGCGCCTCTGCTTCTGGCCATCAGGGGGGTACGTCCCGGGGCCGCGTTCTCTCTGGCGTTCGTGGCGGGCATCTGCTCGTTCATGGGTGTTTTTTATTGGATAAACACAATAAAAGGATTCACATACCGGGATTTCATGATCCTGGGCGTCTACCTGGGCGGCTACTTCGGCATCTTCGGGCTTCTGTTCGGCCTGATCGATGAGCGGATGAGGCTGCCTTCGGCGCTGACCGCCCCGGCCCTTTTCGTGGCCATGGAGTACGCGCGCTCTCACGCCGGCTTCATGCAGCTGCCGTGGGCTCTGCTCGGCCACTCTCAGTATCTCGATCTCGTCATGGTTCAGATAGCGTCCTTCACGGGAGTGTTTGGAGTATCCTTTCTCGTCGTGATGTCCGGTGCCGCTTTGGCCGATGCCGCGGAGCGCGGCGTCAAAGCCTGGAAAAGCTTGGTATTGGCCGCTCTTGCATTGGGTCTTTCGGCCGTTTACGGTGTGAGCGCGGTCCTGGAAACGCCCGGGGGAGAAACGATCAAGCTCACCGTAATCCAGGGGAACATTCCCCAGGACGTCAAGTGGAACCCCGAACTCATCGATCGCCATTTCTCCAAGCACCTGCAATTGACCGAGGAAGCCGCTCGCCTGGGACCCGGTTCGCTGATCGTCTGGCCGGAGTCGTCTGTCCCCATGTCCTTCTCCCAGGAACCCCGGAAGAGGGAGCTGATCATGACGCTCGCTCGGAACACGGCCACCCCGCTTCTGTTGGGCGTTTCCCAACATCCGAAGATCGGTCCGAAGGACGTGAAGGCCGGCTGGCACAACAGCGCGCTGCTGATATCGTCGCAAGGAAAGATCGAGAAGCAATACGACAAGATCCGGCTGCTTCCTTTCGCGGAGTATCTTCCATACAGGGATGTGATCCCCTGGCCGTCGAGGTTGGCTGAAGCTGCGGGTCACACCGTGGCGGGGACCGAACCCGTCCTTTTCGATCTCGACGGGCACAAATTTGCGGTGCTCATCTGCTGGGAAAACATCTTCCCGGATGTTTTTCACCGGTTTCTGCGAGCGGGGGCGAACTTCATGGTCAATATCACCAACGAGGCCTGGTTCGGTGAGACGGCGGCTCCTTATCAATTCCTGTCGATGAGCGTTTTCCGCGCGTTGGAGGGCCGCGTCTCCGTTGTCCGTGCTGCGAACACGGGCATTTCCTGCTTCATAGACCCTTACGGCAGGGTGACTGGGAGAGTCAATCATCTGGGGAAGGATGTCTTTGTGGAAGGGTTCCTCACCGGGGAGCTGCCCATATCTCGAAAAAAGACGTTCTACACGACGCACGGCGATGTTTTTGCCTTGGCTTGCGTGATCTTTTCCATCGCGCTCGTTGGCGTGTCCCTGCTCGGGAGAGGACGAAAATGATCTCCGGCCACGCTGCGGCAAATTCCGGGTCTGCAGGATGGGCAAGCGGGCTCTCCATTCGGGAGATCGCGGGCAGGGGCGCCCTTGTCTTCATGGGCATGATCGCCCTGGTGACGAGCGTGATCTGTGCGATCGATTCAATTCGTTGGGTGGGGAGAATATTCCCTGGTTTCACGCTCAACGCGCGCATGGTGTTGGATGGGACCGGCAGGTACGACTGGACCGGAGTCAGGGCCGGTCTGAAATACCCGGACAGGGTCGTCAAGGCAAATGGCCGCGACCTGCCGACGTTGGCGGCTCTCATGGACATCCTTGCCAATGCCCGGGAAGGTGAGGCGATTCTTTACACCGTCGAGAAAGAGGGCAGGACTGTGGAGCTTGCCATCCCGACAATGCGTTTCACTGTCTCCGATCTGTTTCTCACCTGTGGAATCCTCTTCATCTGCGGTCTCGTTTACATGATCATCGGTATCATCGTGTTCACCATGAAACCCGGCACGCCGGTGAGCTGGTCTTTCCTGCTGAGCTCCTTCTTCCTGAGCATTTACACCATAATCTCCAGCGGCATCGATTCGATGCACAACCCTTTCCTCATGGCCCTATACCTCTTCGTGCTGACCATGGTCCCGGCCGGTTTTGTTCATTTGAGCCTGGTCTTTCCGGAGCCCAGAAAAATAGTGTCGAAGCACAATGTCGTTCAGGTCTTACCCTATGGTATCGCAATCGCACTGCTCCTGCCCTTCGAGATGCTCTACCCGAAACCGCCTTCGGTGATTGTTGCCTGCCTGGTAAAAGCCTATATGTTTTTGGCCGCTGTTTTGGTCATGATCTCATCGGTCCGGCCATTCTTCAGGGCATCGTCCCCTATTGCGAGACAGAGGGCCCGCGTGGTGTTGCTGGGGGCAGCCGTTGCTTTTCCCATTCCCGCAATGGGAGAACTGCTGCCTGCGCTCGGAGACACTTTCAGCCAGTGGACCCTCCAGGTGCAAAAGAATTTTCTCGCGATTCCGCTAACTTTTTTCCCCATATCGATAGCCTACGCAATCGTCAAGCACAACCTGTTCGATGTTGACCTCTACGTCAGGAGAGCTGTCGGATACGCCGTTATGACCTTGTTTGTCGGGGCGGGGTTTTTTTCCATGCAGGTGATGGTGAGAGCCCTGATACTCGAGCCTTTGTTCGGAGAGTATTCCGAAAACATATACCCGATTCTCTTTTCCCTACTGGTCGTCTTCCTGTTCAACCCCGTGCGAAACCGGCTCCAGAGGGTGATCGACCGGATATTCTATCGCCTCGAGTACAACTACCAGGCCACGGTGCAAAAGATCAGCGAAACCATGCGCTCCCTGCTCAACCTGGATCAGATTGTCCACCATATCATGAGCGTCGCGCTCGACACCATGTTCGTTGATTCGGGGCGGTTTTTTCTCCTCAACCGGCAAAGGCCGGCCTTTGAGTGCCTGCTTGCATCCGGAGCCAGGGAAGAGGGTTTTCACCCCCGGGGCGAGAACATAGACGTCTCGGGCGGTGAGGAGGCGGGCCGGGAGCCGTCACGCGTCGGAGGGCGACCTGAAACCGTTGCGCCGTCACCTGAAGATTTGGGGTCCCGGGCCGGTTCGGATGGGCACACGGTCGCGGCGGCTCCGCTTTCGCCCGGATTGGCCCTGGCGGCAGATGATCCGCTTGTCCGCATTCTTGCCGCAAGAAAACGGCCCTTGACACTCTACGACGTCCTGGAAGACCCCCTGCTCGAAGATTCCCGCGATGACTGCCGGGGCACGCTCCGGCGCCTGGAGGCGACGTTGATCGTTCCCATCCTGCTTAAGGACGAGCTGATCGGACTCATCGCGCTCGGTCAGAAGAAATCCGGAAACTTCTACAAACGGGAGGACATCAACCTGCTCAACTTCCTGGCGGACCAGGGCGCTGTGGCGGTTCGCAATGCTCAACTTGTGGGCGAGGTGATCGAGAAGGAGCGGATGGAAGAAGAGCTCGCCATTGCGCGGGACCTGCAGATGAGCATGATGCCGGCGGGCTGTCCTCAGATAAGCGGCTTCGAACTGGCCGCGTTTCTCGAGCCTGCGAGGGAGGTCGGGGGGGACTTCTACGACTTCATCGAAATGCCCGGGGAGACTTTGGGACTCGTGGTCGGTGATGTAACGGGAAAGAGCGTATCGGGGGCACTTGTCACCGCCGCGGCAAGGAGCATCTTCAGAACGCTTTCGGAGCAGGGTCTCGGCCTGAGCGAGATCATGACTCGGGCGAACCGGCAGACGAAGAGGGATATTGCGAGTGGGATGTTCGTGGCGTTGCTCATGGCGGTGATCGATGGAAGGGAGCGGGTCCTGAGGATCTCCAGCGCCGGGCAGACGCAGCCGGTCTACTTCGATGGCGAAACCGGGAAAGCAACGCTTCTGGAGACGGAAGGGGACACCATCCCTCTGGGTATCCTGGATGAAGTCGAATACCTCGAGACCCGGCTCCGGCTGGCGTCGGGGGACGCAGTCGTTTTTTACACCGACGGGGTGGTCGAGACAATGAACGCGCAGGGAGAAATCTTCGGCTTCGAACGGCTTCTCCGGACCCTCGAGGATTCAGGCTGTGCAGGGGCGGAGAGAATCCTTGGGAGCATCGTCGAGAGGGTAAACAAGTTCGCCGGCGGGGCTGCCCGGCACGATGACCTCACCATTATCGTGCTGAGCGTATGTGGTGAGCCTCGATAACCCACCTTCGCGCATCGATGGCTGTGTGGGCGCGGTCAGAGGAAAGGAGGGGGATCAATGAAAAGGATGAATGCGAGGTCAAAATCCGCCGGATGGTCCAAATGGAGCCTCACAGTGAGCCTGGCGGCACTGATCTCCTCCGTCGTTTGCCTGAGTGTCTGTCACGCGGAAAATTCAGAGGTTTTGCCGAAAGGGATCTGGACCGCTTCGGTCAACAATTACTTTTATCTGCCCATCTATGATAAATTCAATGATAAGGGCGACGTGGTGCCCATCGCCGAGGATTACAATGCGGTTCTCGACAGCACTGTTTTCACCGGTCTGAAAGACCTGGAAAAAATATTCGGCATGCCGTCGGGGTCGGCCATGGTCGGGCGGAGTGACGTCACCTTCCACTACCAGATCTACGCTTTCGATTTCCTGTTCGCCTACGGGATAACCGACCGGCTCTCGTTCGGAGTGAAGATCCCCTACTGGTATCAGAAGAATATTGTGGATGCCTCTCTGGACACGAGATTTGCCACTGTGGGGAAAAATGCGGCGCTTGGCATTTTGGCTCCCTTGAACGTCCCGGGCACCGTCCCTCTCACCACGCAGGATGTGATCAACCTGCTGGGAAAAGGTCTCGACATCAATGGGGACGGCAAGATCGATGTCCGCGGGTATGGGTACAGGCGGTTTGGCACCTGGTCGGACAGCGGGCTTTCCGACATGGACGCCGGGTTCAAATTCCAGTATCTCACGACGAAAGACTGGAGGTTGGCCGCCCAGGGGGGGGTAAGGTTTCCGACAGGACAGATCGACGAGACGGATGACTTGGTGGACAGGGGCTTCGGCGCGGGAGTCTGGGGCTCCTTTTTCGCCCTGAACAATGATTATGTTGGAATAAAGGACCTGACTCTGGATTTCACGTTCCGTTACTACTTCCTCGCGCCTGGTGAATTTACCATGCGAATCCCCCGCACCGTGCACGAACCCATCACCGCCAACAAGGCAACGGTGGAATTGGACTACGGGGATGTCTTCGAGTTCGAGGTCTCTGCGGCCTACAACCTTTCTGAAGCCTGGAGCCTTTCAGCAATCTACCGGTACGGTTTCGCTCTCCAGGACCAGGTATCCGGGCCGCCGAAATTCAGCTATCGGTCCCTTGAGGACGAGACGGATTTTGAGGAGCACATCGGCATCGTGGGGCTCAGCTACTCAACGCTTCCACTCTACAAGGCCAAGAAATTTCCGTTCCCCCTGAGTCTGAGCCTGAGCTATCGCAACCGTTTCGCGGGAAGGGACGTCTTGAAGTCACAGTATATCGGCTTCGGGTTGTCCGCGTACTTCTAGCGAGAGAAGGAGGGAAGCGGGACTCTGTCGCGCACGCGGGGTTCTGAATCGGAGAGGGCCCCGCGGAATGCGGTCTCGGCATGGTTGCGGATCGCGGCGTGTGACGATTGAGCCTGAGTACCCCTGACAGCGGCGCAAACCGGCCTTGGCGATTCAGGCGTGATGGGATCGCGGGAGGTTATGTCGCCGGAATTCGAGCAGTGGAATCAGCCATCGGTCGAGGCGATTCTCATCGCCGTCGTGTTTTGATGGCAGGCCGGGAGCTGCGGGCATTTTGAATCGGGGTCGGCGCGGACGTTGCGGGAATTGCGTCGGGCGATCCGCAAGGAGTGCAAGAGCTTTTGATTCCTTCGATTCAGTCGGAACCGGAACATCGAGAGAGGCGTCTATGAGCGAACAGGAAACTGGAGCCAATCTCAGCGTGAGCGAGTCCCGGGAATCGATCAAGATTCTCGACGAGCGCACTCTGGAGATCGATCTACCCAACCAGTTCGGGTACGAGCAGGTGGCAATGGAGTGCGCGGCATCCTTCGCAAAACTGGTCGGGTTCGTCCGGGAGCGCATAGACGACCTCAGGACGGCCGTTGCGGAGGCCTGTCTGAACGCCATGGAGCACGGCAACAAGTGGCGTACCGACGCTCGGGTGATCGTGACCATGAACTTTGAAAACGGCACCTTTTCCGTAAGCGTCAAGGACGAGGGGCCGGGGGTCGTGGATTTGCCGGAAGACCCCGACATCCAGAAGAAGCTTGAACAGTTGGAGCCTGCTCGGGGGCTGGGGATATTCCTCATCAGGCATCTCGTCGACGACGTGGAGTTCAACAAGCCGGCAGGAGAAGGCAACGTCCTGCGCATGGTACTCAGAATGAGCTATTAGCCGTCGGGCCGGTCACGGAAATCGAAACGGGCCTGATCTGAGCCGGACTGCCGTGGGATGACCGGCACAACCTTGGGGGCAAGCCTATCATGCAGCCGAAAAACGAGATAACCACGGAGACACGCGACGCCGCAACCCTGCTCAGGATCAAGGGAGATGTGACCGTCTTTTCCGAACCCTTTCTGAAAGAAGCCTACCTGGGGGCCACGAGGCAGGGAGCGAACAGAATACTGTTGGTATTTGACAAGGAGTCCTACATCAACAGTGGCGGCATAGCGGTCCTTATCCAGATCCTTGCCGAGGCCAGGAAAAGGAGCCAGGTGGTGGGGATAACCGGCCTCTCCGAGCATTTCAAAAAGATCTTCAACATGGTGGGGATCACAAAGTTTGCCAAAATTTACGGCTCTGTCGAGGAGGGATTGAGCGCCATGGCCTCGGCAGGTTGACCGATCGCGCGGGATGAGGGCAACGGCATGCAAATTTGTTCCTGTTATGTCTTCGAGGGGATATCCGATGCACAACTCGGCCGTCTCTCCGGCATTCTTCGGGAGATCCGGGTGGGAGCGGGCCGGTGGCTCTTCCAGGAGGGGGACAACGGGGAGGCTTTCTACGTGCTGCTGGAAGGGGCGGTCGAGAAGGTCACCCTTGTGGAACCGGGATTCGAACTTCCCATCAGCATCCTGCGGGCGCCAGGCGAATGCCTCGGGGTCTCGGCCCTGGTCCCGCCGCATGTTTACAGCCTGTCGGCGCGTTGCGTCGAGGACAGCGTGCTTCAGGCATTCGATCGGGCCGAGTTGGAGCAACTCATCCGGGACGATTACCTTCTGGGTTTCAACATCATGAAAAACCTGGCCGCGTACCTGCTTCAGAGGCTCAACGAGACGAGAGGTGAACTGAAGGTCCACTTCAGGACCATTCTCCAATTCACCCACTGACCGGTCCGGAGGCACGCCCATGGGTCTCCATGGCGAACTGGAACAGCTCAAGAAGGCGCTCGGGGTTGCGGAACACGTCCAGGCGGAGTTGGACCGGCGGGTTTTCTACCTCAAAACGCTTTACGACGTCAGCATGGACATCTTCAGCAACGTCGAGCCCGAAGCGATCATCAGGCTCTTCCTGATGATGACCATGGGAAACTTCGGCGTCCAGAAAGGCTTCATTGGTCTGGTCGATGCCGCGGCCACTGACATCGCTTTCCTGTGCGTGGGTTTTGAGGATGAGTTCGTCCCTGTGCTCCGGCGTGAGGCGGCCGGCCTCCTGGCCGGACATGACCCCAGGGAGAGGGTGGACGTCTGTGAGAACCTGGAGTGTTCCCATTTCGGCGAAAGGGAGCCGGCCTTTGCCCTGACGTTCACCATTGACGGCGACTGCAGAGGAGTGTTGGGACTGGGGTCGAAACTCACGGGAGAGCCTTTTGGCGTGGATGATCGGGAGCTGCTCGATACGCTCACCAACAACCTCGTGGTGGCTTTGAAGAACGCCCGGTATTTCGAGGAGGTAAGGGGCCTCAACCGGGACCTTCAGGCGAGGAACGTGGAACTTCGGGCCGCCCTCCGTAAAGTCGAAATCCTTGAGAGCGTCAAATCCCAGCTCAGCAAGTTCGTGCCCACCACCGTGTGCAGGATGATCGAAAAATCGCCGGAGTTGGGCGTACCCGACAGCCGCGACCAGGACGTCTCGGTTCTCTTCCTGGACATCGAAGGCTACACCAGGCTCTGCGAGAAGCTCGACCGCCCGGATCTTAATGATGTGATCGAACGTTACTTCTCCGTGTTCATGGATGCCATCTATGCGAACAACGGCGATGTGAACGAAACGGCTGGAGACGGGTTGATGGTCCTGTTTCTGAACGAAGACCGGCGGGCCAACGCGCTGGACGCCGTCAGGACGGCTGTGGCCATAAGGGAGAAAGCGGCCGGGATAGCCGTCAATTGCAGGGGACTCACCAAGCCCCTGGTGGTCAACATGGGCATCAATTCAGGGGCGGCCCTTGTGGGAGCGGTGAAATTCGAGAGCTACACCGGATCCCGCTGGACGTACACGGCAAGGGGCACGACCACCAACATAGCGGCAAGGCTCGGGGCGCTCGCCACGGGCGGGGGAATCTACCTGTCGAGATCCACGGCGGAACGGGTCCAGGATCAGTTCCCATTGGTTTTCAAGGGAAAGTTCAGCCTCAAGAACGTTTCGGAGGAAGTGGAGATTTTTTCCTTCTAGCGCCGTTTTCATGGATGGAACAGGGCATGGCATTCACCATCCCCTGCGTTGGGCGGCTTATGCCTGATGCCGCTTCGGGCCACTCTCCGACGGGTTAGGGTTGGACCCATTATCGGAAACCCTCTCTGTTGGGCGGACTTTTACGCATCCAGGGCGCGAACCACGATCACTGCCGCGTAATCCTCCGTGAGCGCGTCCAGATAACCCCGGTCAATCCGTCCCTTACGTGTCTCGATTTCCAGGAAGCGCCGGGGGCTATGGGGATCGAAGCCCGGCCCAAAATACCGGCGACAAAATACCGGCGACAATCAAAAGGGGGAGACAACCGCTCTCCCCCATTTTCAGGTTTTAGACGACCAAAACGCGTGGTGTCACTTTTCAAACTCGCCTTCGCCATTGTCATCGGTGCCGTCAGCCTCAGAATCGGCTGCGAAACCGCCATCCTTGGTCTTGAAGACACCGCCTCCCCACGTTCCAGCATAGACGATCTTGGTGTTCGTGGGGTCGATGGCAAATGAGGTGACCCAGGTGATCGTCAGGCCTGTGTTGACGTTATTCCAGTTCGCGCCGCCGTTGGTGGTCTTGTCAACGCCGTTTTCCGTGCCAACGTAGACGATTTGGGGGTTCATGGTGTCGACGGCAAGGTTGACTTCAATAGGGTCCGCCAACGGCATGACCTCCGTCCAAGCCCCGCCGCTGTTTGTGGTCTTGTAGACGCCATACTCTGGTTCTCCCGCGTAAACGATCGAGGGTTTGGCGGGGCTGATGGCGAGCGCACTGACCAGGCTCCAGTATGGCAGGCCATTGTTGACCGGCGTCCAGGTCGCGCCACCGTTGGTGGTCCTGAAAACGCCCATGTTGGAGCCACCGGCGTAAACGATCCAAGGCATCGCGGGGTCGATGGCAAGAGAGCTGATTCTGATGTCTGTAATGCCCCTGCTTCTCAGCGTCCAGCTCGTACCGCCGTTGATGGTCTTGAAGACACCCCGATAGCCGACTCCGGCATAGATGATCTGAGTGTTCGCGGGATTTATGGCGAGCGAGAATACCCCGGCAGCCGTATTGACAGCATTCCAGGTTGCTCCGCCGCTGGTGGTCTTGAAGACGCCCCCATCCGTGCCGGCGTAAACGACCTGAGTGTTCGCGCGGTCGATGACGAGTGAGTTGATACGGCCGTTCGTCAGGCCCTTATTGACCGGCGTCCAGTTATAGCTGTTGGTGGTCTTGAAGACCCCTCCGCGTGTTCCTGCATAGATGATCCGGTAGTTCTTGGGGTCGATGGCCAGAGATGTGACGAAGGTGTTCGTCAGGCCCTTGTTGACGGGTCCCCACTTCATGGAAAGGCCGGAGGGATAACCCTGGTACACGCCGTTGCCCCATGTGCCGGCGTAGACGATCTCAGTCGAGCGGTCGATGGCGATGGACGTTACTGTGCGGTTTGCCGGAACAGCGAGGACCCGCTTCCAGCCCGCACCGCCGCTCGTGGTTCTGAATATCTTCCCATCATTGGTTCCCGCGTAGACTACCTTGGTGTTCTTGGCGCTGATGGCGAGAGACCTGATGTCCATGCTCGTCAGGCCCGTGTTGACGGCACTCCAGTTTGCGCCGCCGTCCGTGGTCTTGAAGACGCCGCCCAACCCGTTAGCGATTCCCGCGTAGACGATCTGGGGGTTGGCCGGGTCGACCGCGAGAGAGCTGACCCAGCATTCCCAGCATTCATTGTAATTGATCGGCAAGCCTGTGCCGCTCAGCTTCCAGTTCGCGCCGCCGTCAGTGGTTTTGAAGACACCGTGTCTCGTACCGGCATACGCGATATAGGGACTGACAGTATCGATTGCTAGTGCGGTGATTTTACCACCGTAAGGCCCAATAGGAGTCCATCCTCCATAAGACAGGGTTGGAAAGCAGAGGCAGGATAGACTCAGAGCCAGGACCAGGAGTGCGAGAGAGGTTGAGCACACTCGTTGGGTGTGGCCTTTGCTGGATCGACCTGCACGCCCGGCGCGCAGACCTTTAGATGTTTTATCCATGACACCCTCCCACGAGATTCATTCCTTGAGAGACGCGATTGTGGCCATACCTGATACCTTTGGATTCATTCCACTCCTTCTTAACGGTTATTTTCCCCGCCCTTTGAGCAGGGGCAGGGCGGGCGGCTAATTCTCTACGCAGAAGCCGTATGGATGTGATCGGGAGGTGTGTTTGTGCAGCTCGCCCCTTGCCGGGCCGGTGAGATGGCGCCAGGAGTGCACACGGTGATCCTCCTCCGTTCGAGGAGTGCTGTACCTTTTCCGCGATGATCAATTTTCCCCATTATTAATACTTTAAGTCTCATCCTGGACGAGCGTCAAGACAAGCACTGACAGGAACGAGGATGGAAGAGGCGATATTGGGTTGATCCATGGTCCACGTGATGCGCCCTTTCTTTTTCGTCCTTCGCAGGCCACTCCAGCGCTGCTTGTCTGGTCTGGTCGGAAGGTGTCGCTTGCCGAGGCCGCGGCGAACGTGGTGACCGCCAACCAGGAGATGGTGGATTCGAGACCCAACTCACCCGACTCCGGCAGTTGGTCAAGAACGAGGCGTTGGGCAACGAGGTCATACTTGGGCGCCTCATCCACCTGGCGGCCTAGGCTGGGTTTTAATCGAAACGGTCCGCCCACCTCCGCATTGGACCGCCCAGATCTTGCGGAGTAGATGTTTGGGCAACCCTCACGCTGGTGGAAGTGACGACCGCGCCGAAAGATCTCAACGGCGATCGATAACGCCGACGGGGTATCTAGACATACCCCAAACCTGGAAAACGGGTTCCAGGCCTGTTCTCGTGTGAACCACCGGGGCGATCCTCCCCGACGCAATCGCCCGGCTCCCACTAAGCCCTTCCTTTGGGTTCTTGCAGGACTTCACGTCAGGCAGGGGTTCATGAGCGGACTGCGGAGCATCCTGGAGGTGGCTTTCCGGCGGGACCGCCGATCTGCCGGATCTCTTCCTGCAGTAACAACGCCGGGGGTATCCAACCATGGCCTGGGGGGAGAAAAAAGATTCCAGGGGGCAGGTGCGCGCCTCTGGCCCGTATTCCCCTGTCAACCCATCGTGAGACCGGTTCATGCTTGAGGCCGCTGCAATAATGAGGCTCTTCCGGATGACCCTTGGAGACATGGGCGGTATCATCGATCTCAAGAAATTGGGAAAAATTCTAAGCATTGCGCGCGGTTATACGCGAACTGGATGCTGCCGGCGGACCTGGGGTAGCTCAGCACTCCCTTACTATCCCAATAGGTGGTTCAAATATGCGTTTGATTCCTTGAAACGGCCTAGAGTCCGGACATTGGCAAGACCTGGGCAAAGGTCGCGGGGGAAGCCCTTGATGAGACCGACAAAGATCGCCCTGCTCATGACGTAGGCAACTCCGCCGCCAAAGGGCATGCACTCTGCATTGGATCTGCCCATGTTGATGATGCCCCCGTCATGCTTCACGTATCGGACAACCGCCTGAGTCGCGACAAAAGCCGCGCGCACATTGATTGCGAATGTGCGGTCAAAGCCCGCGAGCTTGAAGTCGGGGGGTCAAGAATCGCCACGCACACGTTGTTGACCAGGATATCAAAGACGCCCAAATCGGCCACAGTGCGCTCGATGGCATCAGCGACCGCCTCGGCATTGGCGCGATCGACGTGAATGGCAATGGCCTAGACTCCAAGAGGCTGCGCTGCTTTGACCGTTTCGTTTGCCCTGTCGTACGAACTGGCATAAGTGAACGCAACATGGGCGCCATCGCGAGAAAGCTGCCGGACAATCCCCAGCCTGAAACAGGAAAAAGCCGAGTGGCAGCCCAACCATGGAAGGGATTCCACTTTTCCGGGATCCACGATCCGGAACTGGCCGGCCGCTTCGAGGATAGTTTTTGTTGATTCGAGGGAAACGCTGGTTAGAATTTGCTGGATGCATGAGCATCCCTGCTCACCGTGATCCCCGGACAGCTTCCCACTGTTTGAACAGCGTGGCGCAAGCCTGCGGAAAGGAAAAGGGCGGGCCCGGAGGGAGAAGATGCCGGGGGGAATGCCCATGGAACGCGTTCACGCGAAAGAGGAGAGGAGATGAACAAAGCAGCGGCGGCAAAGGTCTCGCTGGAAGCATCCGGAGCATTTGTAAGCCCCCTCTCGGTAGAGCCTTACAGATCAGGATCACTGGATGGTCTACAGTTCGCCGTCAAGGATATCATCGATCTGGGAGGCTACCCGACTGCCTGCGGGAACCCGACCTGGGCGAAAACCCATGCGCCTGCCGCCGCCAGTGCCCTGTGCGTCGATCAACTCCTGGGCGCGGGCGCCCGCTGCATCGGCAAGACCGTCACCGATGAACTGGCTTTCAGCCTGCATGGGGAAAATCACTTCTACGGTACGCCTCTGAACCCCAGGGCGCCGGAACGGGTCCCCGGCGGTTCGTCGAGCGGATCGGCCTCGGCGGTTGCCTGCGGTCTTGCTGATTTTGCTCTGGGAACTGACACGGGCGGTTCAGTCCGGGTGCCGACGAGCAACTGCGGAATCTTCGGCCTGCGTCCGTCTCATGGAATAATCTCCGTGGCGGGTGTCATGCCTTTCGCTCCGACCTTCGATACGGTCGGGATTCTTGCCGGTTCTTTGGATATCCTCACCCGGGCAGCGTCGGTGCTGCTCTCCTGTGACGTCCCCGACGGGGCGGAAATCGGAAACATTCACGTCATCAACGAGGCCGCAGCAATTTCCGATGAGGAGGTGAGGGCCGCCCTGGCTGCGCCCCTCGACCGGTTGCGCGTTCTGTTCCCGGGGAAGGTACAGGAAACATCGATTCAAGCAATTGCTGGGGGAACTGCTGCGAATGGCCTGGATGCCTGGTACGAAACATATTGTATTCTTCAGTGGGCTGAGATCTGGAACACCATGGGACCGTGGATCAGCAGCGTGAAACCGGCTTTTGGTCCCCGCACTAGGGTGAGCTTCGAATTGACCAGGAACCTGGACCGCTCGAAAGTCGGCCCCGCAGTTGAGCGCAGGGAAAGGCTCTTTCGCAGTCTGCAAGCCTTTCTCGGGCCGGCAGACCTGCTCCTCATGCCCACCAGCCCGACCTTGGCCCCACTGAAGGGATCGCTGGAGATCGACCGGTCGGATCGATCGGGAACAGCTTATTATCCCCGAACTCTCTCACTCACCGCCATAGCCGGCATCGGAAGGTTGCCGCAAGTCTCTCTGCCTCTCATGGAAATAGACGGAGTGCCGCTTGGCCTCTCACTGCTCGCCGCTCATGGCCGGGACGCTTTTCTCCTGGCGGCTGCAAGGATGATTCTTCCCGAGATTTGACTTCCACGCTCAGGCGGGCCGTCGAATATCCCGGATCAGGTCTCGTTGGCGAGATCGAGTTCGACCGCTTTCTCGAGAGCCAGGGCACAGACGGCAATATCCTGCAGGGCCATGCCCGAGCTGTCGAGGATGGTGACCTCGTCCGTCGAGGTGCGGCAGGGGGCCTGCCAGTGTGCCGCCTACTTGGTCGGTCTCGCCCTGCGGTAGCAACGCCCGGGATATCCCAACATGGCCTTGACCGAGAAAATTGACTTTGGGGCATCCTCTCGATCATGGCACCCAGGCCTTTCGCCGAACCGATGATCGCGCTCGAGGACACGGGGCCGGGTGCACCACCGGGCTTTCCGTATTCTGACGGTGCACGAGACGGTTCGAAACAGATCCGTCCACACTATGCGCACACCAATAAAAATGGGTTACGGCAGATTAGCCATAACCCATTGATATGCCTGGAGCCGGCGATGGGATTCAAACCAGCGGCCTGCTGATTACGAAGGGGCCGACTAGGTTTGAAGACATCGATAGGGCGTTCAACTGCCATTCGTGCGCATAATGTGCGCGTAAACTATGCCGAAGGAGATATCAATATCTCAAGTTTTTGTAACTTGGCGGAAGCGCATGGGAATCGAACCCACCCGGGACAGCCTTCACTACCCCGCACCGGATTTGAAGTCCGGGAGCCCCACCAGTGAGCTTGGCGCTTCCGTGCGCAATGTAAACAATGACCATCCTTTTGACAAGGCATTTTTGGACAGGCATTTTCAAACCGAACGGGAGATTGGCGGAGAGCGTTCGCGCTCGGCGCTGCCGCCATGGAGCAGGCGAAGCGTCCCGGGCCGGCCGTCGGCGGTACCGCGGGAGCGCCCCGGCGCCTCAAGCTTTTACCAGGTCATAAGCTCTGACGCCCAGGCCCACCGATTCGGCATAATCCAGTTGATGTTGCCAGTCGATATGGGGATACACGGCCCTCACCTTGTCTTCGCGGGCGAACGGGTTGCCCGCGATGCACGAGGAATCCAGGGGCGGCTGCGCATTCACGAGGTCCATGGACGCTTGGTCGATGGCCACCGGATCGCGGGAAGCCAGGATTCCGATGTCCGCCACGATGGGGGCATCGGCATAGGAATGGCAGTCGCAGGCCGGTGAAATCTGGGTGAGAAAATTGATGAACAGGGAATGTTTCTCCTTTCCCTTGAGGACCCCGGCGGTGTATTCCACCATCCTCTCCATGAACCTGGGCAGATCCGTTTTCCAATCGACTTCGAGCGCGTGCTGAGGACATGCATGGATGCATGCGGCGCAACCGACGCATCTGCGCGGATCGATCCGCGCCATCTGAGTGATCTTTGGTTCGGGACGGGGCGCATCCTCGGGCCGGTCCACCAGTTCGATCGCCTCGTGGGCGCACTGGTCCCGGCACACGCCGCAGCCGATGCAATTCTTGAGAATCAGCTGCGGAGACACCTCGGAATGCTGGGCCATTTTACCCCGGCGCGACGCCGAGCCCATGCCGACGTTCTTGATCGCTCCGCCGAAGCCCGTCGCTTCGTGCAGCTTGAAGTGAGCCAGGGAAATGATGGAATCGGCCCTTGCAATGGCGGTTCCCACGAACGCTTCCTTGCAGTGTTTGAAGTTCAGCGGCACGGTCACGTCATCCTTCCCGTCGATTCCATCGGCCACGATGAGAGGAGCCCCGACCACCGCGTAGGCGAACCCATTGAGAACGGCGGTGGTGAGATGATCCACCGCATTCCCCCGCGTCCCCACATAGAGCGTGTTGGCATCCGTAAGAAACGGCTTTCCTCCGGCCCGGACGATGGACTCGATGACCGGGCGCACCAGCAGCGGGCGGATGAAAGCCGTATTGCCGCGTTCTCCGAAGTGGATTTTCACGGCCGTCAGGCCTCTCTTCCTGACCACTTTCTGAATGCCCGCCGACTCGGCCAGGTTGCGGATTTTGTCCAAGAGGCTCTGGTCGTTGCCGGCCCTGAGATCGGTGTAGTAGACCCGACTTGCCATGCTTCACCCAATCCTTTCCAGGTTCGAGGTTCGTGGTTTTTGCGATCGTCGGGCGACAGCCGCTCGGCGTTCGCGGCTCATTATCGGGCGCAACCGATGTGCCGTCAAATCACTGAAAAGGCGCCCGTCGTTCAGGAAAGAAGGACGGCAAGGATCCCCGTGAGGAATATGCCGTCGAAGGTCCCGGCGCCCCCGATGGAGGCCATTGGGGTGCGCAGTTGCCTGATCTTGCCGAGATGCAGAAT
>Ga0208462_1000693_pt1 | contig 29702 bp, 27 predicted proteins | sample AD_SCU001_MetaG_FD_184452 | JGI IMG/M metagenome (GOLD analysis project Ga0208462, IMG submission 184452) | Active sludge microbial communities of municipal wastewater-treating anaerobic digesters from China - AD_SCU001_MetaG (SPAdes) (version 2) | ecosystem: Engineered > Bioreactor > Anaerobic...
CATGACACCGAAGCGCTGGGGCCCGGTCGGCTGCGCCAGCCTGATCATCAAACCCGAAATCGCCGACTGTGATGGCCGCTGCACCAGCTGCGGCTCAAATGGCTGCATGAGCCGGCTGCAGGTTCAACCGGCAGTGGCCTGGCTTACAGGAGAACGAAAAAAATGAATACACCTCTGATAATCAATGATTACATAACCATCCCGTCTGAGCAGCTCGAAATCAGTGCGGTCCGGTCGTCCGGTCCAGGCGGCCAGAATGTTAACAAGGTCGCCACCTGTATTGAACTGCGTTTTCGCCCTGAATCATGCGGGCAGCTGAGTATGCCGGTCGTGCAGCGGCTGCTGAAAATCGCCGGCAACCGCGTCGATTCGGAAAATACGATCATCATTACCAGCCAGCGCTACCGCGAGCAGTATCGCAATCTCGACGACGCCTGCCAGAAACTGCGAGAAATGATTCTCAAAGCGCTCAAGCCGCCCAAAGTCAGGCGTGCTACCAGGCCAACGAAAGCTTCTGTAGAAAATAGAATCAATCACAAAAAACAAACCAGCTTCAAAAAAAGTCAGCGCCAGAAGCGCGACTGGGATGAGTAGAGAAAAAAACGGGCCCCGGTAGATTACCGGGGCCCGCGTTGCTTACAGCTTAAAGCTTATTTTTTTCCAGCCTGAGCCTTTTTGAGGGCCTGCAGGGCTTCGAGGGTTCTGGCGTCATCGGCGCCAAATTCATTTTTGAAGTTCACGTATTTGATGTAGAGGCTGTTGACGTCTTCGGCGCCGGCGGCACTCTGCTGCCATTCAGCAGCGGCCCACTCAGCCTTTTTCATGTCGACGTTGAATTTGTAAGCCGGCACCAGCGTATCGCCGGGTTCACAATGGGTTGCAAAGCCGGGGCGCAGAACCATACCTTTGCCTTTGGCAATGCTGTTAACAGCTACTGCGCCTTCCATGACCGATATCGATGCTTTTTTGCGGGATGAAACGGCCACTTCGAATTCAGTGCCGCGAATACCGGCAACGAGAGTCGGGGTTTCGATTCTGAATTCGGTACCGCGTTTGGTAAATTTATACCAGGTTTTGCCCTTGAAGACCTTTATGCTCATCGGCTGAACTTCGACGAGAGTTCTTTCTTTGATGCGCATGGTTGTGCCATCAGCATAAACCAGCGATGCCTTCGACTCGCGCAGGGTTTCGAGCAGATCGCCGGCATAAAGTTCGCACGACTGGGTAATAACATCGGTTTTGGTGCTGCCGACGCGGGTCAGTTTGATCTGGCCGCTGAGAATCTCGAGTTTTGCGTCGAGAGCCACGAGTTTTACCGGCTCAGCCCAGGCCGCAGAGAAAGACAGCAGACAAAAAACAAAAAGGAAGCAAAGCACTGTACGATTCATGATATAAAGCCTCCTGCACCTTTGAAGGGTGGTCGAATTACTGAAGTTTCCTCAATTATAAGAATCACTTTGAAAGGTGTCAATGGCACAAAACCGCGGCCAAAAACACGACATCAGGGCTTTCAGACCTGAGAAACCTCGGTACCGGCACCGATATAATCGGCAAAAATTCTGATCAGTTCGCGCCTGGCAACTTCGAGATTGTCATTAACGATAGCATGTTTGTACTGATCGCGATAGCTCAGTTCCTGGCGGGCATTTTCGAGCCGATGCTGCAGGGAATGTTCGCTGTCCATGTTGCGTTTGCGTATGCGGCTCTCAAGCTCTTCGAAAGTCGGCGGCAGAATAAAAATCATCACCGCCTCGGGGTATGAATCACGAATTTTCATCGCGCCCTGAACGTCGATATTGAGAATTACATGCCGGCCCGCATCGAGGTTGTCAGTAAGAAAACGACGCGGCGTGCCGTAGTAATTACCGTGTACAAAAGCCCATTCGGCGAATTCGTCGCGTTTGATGGCGGCTTCAAACTGATCGGGAGAACAGAAGTTGTATTCCTGACCGTCAGTTTCTCCACCGCGTGGTGCCCGCGACGTGGTAGAAATCGAATAAACCACTGTTGGAGCAAATTTTTCGACGATAGCGTTGCACAGCACGGTCTTTCCGACCCCGGAAGGCCCGGAAACAATGAAAAGAAACCCTTTTCCGGCATTATGCTGCAGATTCATCCTGAATTGTCACTTTTTTTTGGCGATAAGAGAGCGGCCGGTCATGGCAGCGGGCTTTTCGATACCCATAAGCTCAAGAATGGTCGGAGCGATATCACACAGCTTACCTGAAGGGCGAAGTTCTACCGAAGATCTTGAAAGCAGGCAGAAAGGCACCGGGTTGACGGTATGCTCGGTAAAAGCTTCGCCGGTCTCTTCATCGACCATCTGTTCGGCATTACCATGGTCAGCAGTGATCAAACAATCGTAACCCAGCTCATAGGCAAGCGGAATCGCCTTGGCGAGAACGCAGTCAACAGTGTTAACCGCTTTCATCGCGGCTTCCATGATGCCGGTATGGCCTACCATGTCGCAGTTGGCGAAGTTGACCATGATAAACTGGTATTTTTCTGATTTGAGGCGTTCAACCAGAAATTCATTAACCTCGAAGGCCGACATTTCAGGCTTGAGATCGTATGTCTTAACCTTCGGCGAAGGCACCATGTGGCGGTCTTCAAGCGGGAACGGCGGCTCGTAGCCACCGTTGGTAAAATAGGTCACATGTGCATATTTTTCGGTTTCGGCCAGACGCAGCTGGGCAAAACCCTTGCGTGAAAGCACTTCGCCGAGAACTTCATCGAGCCGCTGCGGCGGGAAAGCGATCGGAAAAGAAAATTCGTCTGAATAGTGGGTGAAGCTGACGTAATCGACCTTCATTTCGCGGCGTTTGAATTCTTTGAATTCAGGGGCAGTGAAAACTCTGGTGATCTGTCGCATGCGGTCGGCCCTGAAATTGAAGGCCAGAATCGCATCACCGTCATCGATGGTGGCAACCGGGCTGCCATTTTCTTCGATAACCACCGGCACGACGAATTCATCGGTCACGTTAACCTTATAAGAGGCTTCCATGGCGACAGCCGGGTCTGAAGCGCGGTTACCGACGCCATGCACCATGGCCAGATAAGCCTTTTCCACTCTTTCCCAGCGGTTGTCGCGGTCCATGACGTAATAGCGACCGGAAATGCTGGCGATACGGCCAACCCCGATCTTTTCGGTGTGAGCAACCAGCTCGCGAATGTAATGCACGCCGCTGGTCGGAGAAGTGTCACGACCATCGGTGAAAGCGTGCAGAAAAACCTTTTTCAGGCCGCGATCTTTGGCAAGTTTGAGAACCGCGGCAATGTGGTCGATATGGCTGTGAACGCCGCCGTCAGAAACCAGGCCGTAAAGATGCAGGGCCTTGCCGGAAGCTTTAACGCGATCAACGACTTCTACCATAGCCTTGTTTTCAAAGAATGAGCCATCTTCAATGGCACGGTTGATACGGGTTATATCCTGGTAAACGACCCGACCGGCGCCAATATTCAGGTGGCCGACTTCAGAATTTCCCATCTGGCCGACAGGCAGGCCAACATCGAGGCCTGAAGCGCCGAGGCGGGTAAACGGGCGCTCTGCAAAAAGCTTGTTGATGAATTCCGGGTTGGCAGCGTGAACCGCGTTACCTTCGGTTTTTTCAGACAGGCCAAAGCCATCAAGAATGATCAGCAATACTCTTGGTTTTGATTCCATGTTAGCAACCTTGAAAACAAGTTAGGGAAATACCTTACGGGATTTGCGGATTATAACCACGCCGGGCGGTTTCTGTCAAATCTTTGTGCTGAAGCGCTTTTCACCGGCGGGCAATTGACTTTGAGCAGCAGCTCTGCTATTAATCATGCTTATGATCATTGCCGGATTAGGAAATCCCGGGGCCGAATACGCCAACACCCGCCATAATGCCGGGTTCTGGGCCGCAGATGCAATTGCGGCCAGACTGCGCGCAAATTTTTCACCATGGAAAAACCATGCGCTGGTCGGCGAACTGACGCTGCATGGCCAGGTCCACCTGCTCATCAAGCCCCAGACTTACATGAATCTTTCTGGCGAAGCTGTTGCCGCACTGATGCTCGAAAATAACGTCGCCCCTTCTGAACTTCTGGTGATCGTCGACGACATCAACCTGCCGACCGGGCGTATCAGAATCAGGGCATCAGGCAGCGACGGCGGTCACAACGGGCTGAAGTCGATCATCAATCACATAGGCAAAAATTTCTGGCGGCTGCGCATCGGTGTCGGACAACCGGCTGGCGAAGGCCAGACTCCACATGACAACCTGGTTTCGCACGTTCTTGGCTCGGTATCGCCAGCCGAGCTCGAAATCTTTCACAAAGTTCTGCACGAAATGCCGGATATAGCTGCAATGTGGCTTCTCGGCATGGGCAACAAGGCCATGACAAAGTATAACGGCATTGACTTCACTGCCCCGGAAGAAGAGTGATTTTTTATTGTTTTTGCGCTATTGCATTATAATTGCAGCTGCTTTATAATGGCTCTGATTTGTAACTGATGAGGTTGCTGATGCAAGATGTCACCAATTTAACAAGAACTCAGCTTGACGCGCTCAGAGAAATCGGGAATATCGGTTCAGGAAATGCGGCCAGCGCACTGGCACAGTTTCTCAACCGCAAAATCGACATGGCGGTACCGAGCGCCTCGATAATGGATTTCAAATCCATTCCGGCCATTATTGGCGGGCCCGACAAAACTGTCATGGGCATTTTTCTGAAGGTTATGGGCGAAATTTCGGGCCGCTTTCTGCTGCTTATACCCGAAAAAACTTCTCTCAAACTTCTTCACACCCTTATTCCCGGTTGTGAAATCGACACTCCGCTTAAGATGGGCGAACTCGAAAGTTCGTGCATGCGCGAAGTCGGCAATATCCTGGCAGGCGCCTTTCTCAACGCCCTGTCGGTAATAACCCAGACGCCCATGTTGAATTCACTGCCATCGATGACCTACGATATGGCCGGCGCCATGATTGATTCAATCGTGGCCGACATGACTGCCATCAGCGACAAGGTATTGATGATAGAAACTTCATTTATCGAAAGTGAAGAGGATCTGCGGATTCACATTTTCCTGCTGCCTGACCCCGCTTCACTGCAACTTTTACTTAAGAAAATCGGAGTCGTCTAAAAGAATGTCCGCAGTTATACCCGTCGGAATGGCCGAACTGAAAATCGCCAGATGCCCTGAGCAGCTGGTGGTTTATGGTATCGGGTCGTGCGTGATCGTCTCCCTCTATGACCCCAAATCCAAAGCAGGCGGCCTTGCCCACGTCATGCTGCCCGATTCGACCGGTATTGACCCCAAGGTCATAAACCCGCTCAAATTCGCCGATACCGCTGTTCCAGCCCTTTATGAAGCTCTTACCGGCGCCGGCGCTTTCAAAAGCTCTCTGGTAGCCAAAATTGTTGGTGGTTCCGAAATGTTTCCGCCAACCGAAGATTTCGAAAACAACATCGGCCGCGACAATACCGAGGCCGTAAAAAAAGCCCTGAAAAAACTCAGTCTGCCCCTGATTGCCGAAGATACCGGCGGTCGACGCGGGCGGTCAATCGAGTTTGACCTCGAAAGCGGCATTATCAAGCTTTCGATTCTTGGCGAAGAACTCCGGGAGATCTGATGTCACGACTTTCAATGTTGATGGGCTTGTTCATGGCTGTGACCGTAACCGGCATCGTCATGATACTTGCCATCATGGGAAAAGTCGCCACCGGCACCATCATCTATCGCGGCATTCTGGTTTTCTTCATGTTCGGCGTTCTCGGCGCCGTCTTCGGCAGCTTTCTCGAAGTCGTGCTGATGCCGATTACCACCGAAAAAGAAACGGAAAAACTGAAAAGTGAACTTTTACTTGAAGACGCACAGCTGCAAAAAGAACTGGGCGACCTTCTCGATGAAGACAAAAGCTTGAAAAACACCTTTGGCACCCCTACCGATGAGTCGTGGCCGGGCAATGCCAGTGATGGCAACAGTTCGGCTGCAGTATCATAAGGCGGCCAGTCACGGAGGGATGATGTGAATAAAGAACTTCTGGTAGGAAAAGAAACTCAGGAAATTACTGATCCCAAGCTGAAGGCCCGCCTTCAGGACGAGGAAGATCAGAAACTCTGGGAACAATACCGCACCACCCACGATCAGCGCATCAAAGATGCTCTGATCATGAAATACGCCTCTTTCGTCAAATATGTCGCCGGCCGCATCGCCGTCAACCTGCCAAGCAACGTCGAATTTGACGATCTGGTCAGCTACGGCATTCTTGGTCTGATCGATGCTATCGACAAATACGATTCTGAGCGCAACGTCAAGTTCAAGACTTACGCAAAAACCCGTATTCGCGGCGCGATTTTCGACGAACTGCGTATTCTCGACTGGACACCCAGATCGATCCGCCAGAAAGCCCGCAAGCTCGAAAAGGCCTACGCCAAACTCGAAGGCAAACTTGGTCGCGACGCCAAAGATGAAGAAATCGCCGAATATCTCAATATCGACATTTCTGAGCTTCACAAGCTCTTTGACGAAACCAAAAAATCTCTGCTGCTCTCCCTCGACGAAATTTTTTATGACGACGACGAAGGCTCGTCGAGATTTGACTTCGTCGAAGACGAAAAGAGCGATAATCCCCAGAGCAAAATCGAAGAGGCCGAAGCGAAAAAGATTCTCGCTGATGCGATCTCGAAGCTCTCTGACCGCGAACGCATGGTCATCACTCTGTATTACTACGAAGAGCTGACCTCAAAAGAAATCGGCAAGATTCTCGGCGTCTCCGATTCGCGAGTCTCACAGCTGCACACTAAAGCGATTCTGCGTCTGCGCGGCCGCCTCAGCCGCATCAAAGAAGCCCTGATGCAGACCTGATCGGCTTTTAATAGCACACGAAGGGTTTACACAACCCCCTCGAACAGCTCAAAACGAGAAACAGCCACAAATGAAAAGGCTGCCGGATCAACCGGCAGCCTTTTTGTTTGCCTAGCCCCTATTTTTCAGGCCTTTTCCGTATCTTCTTCGTCGAGTTCAATCACCACATTGCCTTCAGAATGTTCCTGGGCGCCTTCGATCTTGAACTGCTTGATCAGTTCGCGCAGTTCTTCTGATTTGGCAGCCAGCTGACTGAACTTTTCATCATTTTTGAGCGACCCCAGACGGGTCGAAATATCATCAGAAAGAGACTTTGCCTTGGCAAGAGTGGTTCTGAACTTTTTGAGCAGGTCATTGAGAGCGGTCGCAAGTTCTTTGAGATTATCGCTGCGACGCAGGCTTACTTCAAAGGTCAGATCACCCTCGGTAATGCGCTGAATGCTCTTTTCGAGTTTATAAGCCGGGCCGGCAGTCTGATGCGAATACATGACGCTGACAATGAACACGATAATGACATTGACGAAAATCAGCACCATCAACCTGGGCCAGAATTCGGTGACGAAGTGCTGCAGAGTTGCAGTGAGACTCCGGGCCTCTACAAGGGTGGTGCTGGTTGAAACGAAGTAAGAACCAAGCACATAGATGTTGCAGGCGGTAATAACAGCCACCAGAAAAGCAAGCAGCAGAATCGTGCCGGCAAAGCGGCTCTGCATGTCTTTCGAAATAAAATAATTCTTTCGCTGACTCAAATTAAACCCTCCTGTAGAGGCGAATAGATAACCGCTAATCATCTTACTCAACCCCAGTTTTTTTGTCAACGCGAATTCTGGCAGCAGACGCAAGATTTACCCACCGGCGCCATAAAATCATGCAGAATGGTGCGATTCGTGACTCCTGGTGGTAGAATAAGTGCAGGCCGTCCGGTTTTAATAAACTGTCTGACCACGCAAATCTATTCGGAGGCACAATAAATGCTTTTGAGATCATCTGGAAAAACGGCTGCACTGCTTGTGCTGCTGACCATGCTTTCTGCCGGCCTGCAGGCATTCGGGCCAACCATCACCCAGAATGGCACCTGGCAGTCGATAAGCTCGTTTCAGGTAATTCAGGCCCGCATAAATGACCAGAACGAGCAGGTCTGCCTGCCTCGTATCATGTTCAAAGACGAAATCGACCAGAACCTTCTTAAAGAACAGATTAAAAAGGGTATTCCCAGCCAGGAAGCAATTTTTCACCTTTACCACGACGGGCTCGGCTCGCCCAAAAAACAGGGCGGCATGTATTACGCCTCTGATGTCTTTCTCAAAGACATGAAGGTCACCTACACCGGCTTTTTACGCAAGCTTGGCTACGATTTCAAGGTGAGCAGCACCCCGGCTTTCGAAGACAAGGAATTCATGCGCGATGTTCTCTACAGTCGTCACATCAACACAGCCATGACCGCTCAACAGGCTGACAAAAAAAATGGCGGCAAGCCCGGTGAAAAACCCGCAGCGGCGCCAAACAAATCAACGATGCGTGTCACAACAGTTTTTGACGTGCTGCCCGCCGGCGTCATTCCGCCAAGAATCAGGGCCCAGCAGGAAGAAATCGCCAGACGCGTCAATGCTCTCAAAGGACGCCCCTATGAAACCGAGATCATTCAGATAGACCCGCTGCGCTGGGCTGCCGGCCGCATGGGTCTGATACGCGAAGACGGCAGCATCAGTGGCGCCAATGTTGAAGGACAGAAGCCCGAGCTAATGATCAGGGTACCACCGGTTTCAGGCTGGTTGAATGCCGACATGATCAAAGAACTCAATGGTCAGCCTTGTGAATTCGTGCTGCAGCGAAATGGCATGGGGCTGGAAGTTGTCGACAACGGCCGTTACCTGCTGCGTGATATCTACTTCAACAACCTCAAACTGAGCTGGGAAGAGTGGCTGCAGAAAAACAATCAAATCTGCCCGCCATTCGTCGACCGGCCCGAATACGCCAGCGGCACTATTCCTCTTGAAGTAAAGCTGGTCTCAGGCAAATGGGAGGCCATGAAAGCACCGGTTCTCTGCGAAATAATCTTCGGCAGCACTTCCCCCCTGAATGGCCCGCGTGAGCTTTTCCGGGTTTTCCCCCCCGACCCGCGCCCCAAAGATTTTGCCACTTTTGCCACAAAGTTCAATGGCATTTTCAAGGGCCGCGATGCCGACATTTCAATGCTGGTATGCCCTGACGGCAAACCATATCATGAAATCGGCCAGAAGCGGGCCCGCCGCATCTACTTTCCGCGCGAGAAAAACACTCTCGACATGCTGCAGAACGCAGTCATGACCGGGCAGTTCAAGTAATTTGACGGAGCCGCTGCTGATGCGGTAGCTTGTCTGATGAAAATTTAATGAATGGAGAGATTGAATGAACAACGCAGTCTATAAAATCGATATACCTGCCAACGAACCAATTCTTGGCTACCTGAAGGGTTCAAAAGAAGAAAAGGCCCTTGCCGCTGAACTGCAGCGCCAGTCAGAAACCGTTATCGAAATTCCGCTCATCATCGATGGCAAAGAGGTCAAAACCGGTAAAATCGGCGAATTCAGAATGCCATGCGACCATAAACACGTTCTTGCCCGTTATCACATGGCCGGCGAAAAAGAAGTAAAAATGGCCATCGACGCAGCCTGCAAAGCCCAGCAGACATGGTGCAATGTTCCCTGGCAGGACCGCGCCGCCGTGGCACTCAAAATCGCCCGCCTGATCGCCGACAAATACCGCGCCGTCATGAATGCAGCCACCATGCTCGGTCAGGGCAAGAACATCTTTCAGGCCGAAATCGACTCAGCCTGTGAAACCATTGACTTTCTGCGCTTCAACGCCAGCTTCATGTCACAGATTTATTCTGAACAGCCGGTTTCTGATGCAACCCAGATGAACCGCCTCGAATACCGCGCCCTCGAAGGCTTCGTTTTCGCGGTTTCACCGTTCAACTTCACCGCCATTGCTTCAAACCTCAGCATGTCACCCGCGATCATGGGCAACGCCGTGGTCTGGAAACCTGCTACCACCGCCATTCTTTCAAATTACTATCTGATGCAGATTTACAAAGAAGCCGGCCTGCCCGACGGCGTCATCAATTTCCTGCCCGGTCAGGGTTCGCTCATCGGCAATGTCGTGTTTGCCGACCCGCGCCTGGCAGGTATTCACTTCACCGGTTCGAGCTCGACCTTCAATTCGCTCTGGCTCGAAGTCGCCAAAAACCTCTCCAATTACCGCTCATACCCGAAGATCGTCGGCGAAACCGGTGGCAAAGACTTTATCGTCGTGCATGAATCAGCCGATATCGATACGGCTGCAACCGGCATTGTAAGAGGCTCTTTTGAGTATCAGGGGCAGAAATGCTCGGCCTGCTCACGTGTCTACGCTCCGGCTTCAAAATGGCCGGCCATCAAGAACAAGATTCTCAATATGCTCAGCGAAATAAAAATGGGCGATGTCCGCGATTACAACAACTTCGTCAACGCCGTAATCGACGAAAAATCTTTCGACTCGATCATGTCTTACATCGAAAAAGCCAAAGCCGACAAAGCGGCAAAAATCGTTGCCGGCGGCAAAGGCAGCAAAGAAAAGGGCTACTTCATCGAACCGACCGTAATCGAAACCACCGACCCGAACTTCGTCACCATGCGCGAAGAAATTTTTGGCCCGGTCGTCACAGTTTACGTCTATGAAGACGCAAAATTCGAAGAAACCCTCAAACTCTGCGACAGTACTTCACCCTACGCACTCACCGGCGCCATCTTCGCCCGCGACCGCATGGCGATTCTCAAAGCGGCCGACATGCTGCGCTACGCTGCCGGGAACTTCTACATCAACGACAAATGCACCGGTGCCGTGGTAGGCATGCAGCCCTTCGGCGGCGGCCGCGGTTCAGGCACCAACGACAAGGCCGGCGCCATGCTGAACCTGCTGCGCTGGACCTCACCGCGCGCCATCAAAGAAACTTACGTCGCCCCGACCAACTACCCGTATCCATACATGGAGTGATCCACAGAATGCCACAGGGGCCCGGTTTTCCGGACCCCTGTTTTTTTTATCGCAGATACTGGTATGTTCTGTCAGGAATAAGCAAGGTTCAAGCCTTCATCAATCGCTGACCAGAGAGTTTCGACGCCTTCAAGACCAACGGAAATTCTTACCAGGCCGGGCGTAATACCGCGCTTCAGACGGTCTTCTTCGGGAACACCTGAGTGTGTCATCGAAGCCGGGTGCTGAAAGTAGGTTATGGCACTGCCAAGACTGACCGCCAGCTCAGCCGGAGTAGTGTAAGAAGCGAAATAGTCCATCAGGCGCCGCCCAGGCTCGAACCCGTCTTTCAGCTCGACAGCGATCATGCCGCCGGCAAGCCGCATCTGCTTTTTAGCCAGCTCGTAATGCTCATGCGAAGGCAACCCCGGGTAGAAAACCCGCTGAACGCGAGGGTGCTTTTCAAGACGCTTCGCCAGCTCAAGGGCGCTGCTGCAAACTCTTTCCAGACGCAGATGCAGCGTCTGCAGCCCCTGCGAATTCAGCCACGAATCGAACGGGCTTGGCGTCGGACCAAAATCTTTATAAATGTGAAACAGATGGTCGCTCATGAACTCGTAGGGCCCGATCACGACGCCGGCAACACTGGTTGAATGCCCGTTAACATACTTCGTGAGGCTCTGAATGACTATGTCGGCGCCCAGTCTGAAAGGCTGCTGCAGGTAAGGGGTGGCGAATGTATTATCGATGACCAGCGGAATGCCGTGCGCCTGCGTGATTTTTGAGATCGCTTCGATATCTGAAAGACGCAGAGTCGGGTTATCAGGTGTCTCAAAAAACACCATCGCCACTTTCGGGTTCTGCTCGATAACCCTCTTCACTTCTTCAGTGCGCGTGGTATCGACGAAATGGGTTTTGATATTGAATTTTTCGAGAGTGCGGAAAAAGCTGTCGGTGCAGCCGTAGACGCTGCCACAGACTATCTCGTCGCCGCTGCGCACCAACGCCATGGTGGTGCATGAAATCGCGGCCATCCCAGACGAGCAGACGAGCGAGGCAATCGTTGGCCGGCGTTCATCAGCTGCCAGAGCCGCATCGATGATATGCTGGCAGTCGAGCATGAACAGAGCCTTTTCGAGATATTCGGTTGTCGGGTTGCCAAGGCGGGTGTAAATGCGGGCAAAAGGCTTTTCACCGCTCTTTGAAACACCCAGAAACCTGTCAGCACCGTCTTTAACATTGCGAAAACTGAAAGTCGACTTCTGCACAATGTTTGGCAGACCGATACCTACCCCTGTCGACGCAAAACGGTCTGCTGACATGAACTTTTCACTTGTCCGGGCGTATTTTTCCTTGCGTTCAACCCATCCGGCAAACCATGAATGCTGTGCCATTCACTACCTCCAAATTTCTGTCTGTATTAAAGTCAGTCTAGCCCGTAATGCAGAACAGGTCAACCAGCATGAACACCGGCCATAGCTTTTTTTGCAGAAAAAGGTGGCAAAACCGGCTGTTCAAGAGTATCATGCAGGCATTGAAAAAAATCAAAAAGGAGGCGCCAATCATGAACCAGGATTCTGACGATCATGAACGGGAATACCGTAACTCAGACCAGTGGCTACTTTCTGGCCGGGCTGATAGGCGCCCCGGTATACAGTGAGTCTGGCCGCCAGTCCGGCAGGATAGTCGATTTTACCCTTTCGCTGCGCAACAACTGGCCGTGTTTCGACCAGGCGATTATCTTCGACTTCAATTCAGCCTCTGAAAAAATTGCGGCAAGAGCGAGCTTCAGCAGCTTTTCGCCTGAAAAATTCGTTCTGTCGACTTCGATACACGATCTGCCTGCCTATATCGCAAAACCAGAGCAGCCGGTCGCCAGTGAACTCTGGGACAAATCGGTAATCGACACGGTCAACGTGCGCACCGTTCAGGTTAACGACCTCGAGGTAGTTACCGATGAAACCGGCGAAATCTGGGTCAGCGGCATCGACATCAGCCTCAGAGGCGCCATGCGCCGGCTCGGTCTCGAAAAATGGTTCGGCCCTCTGCTGAACCGGCTTGGTTATGTTCTACAGCCAGACACCATCGCCTGGGACAAAATCATCGGCTTCAACGATCATTTTTCGGCTCTGACGACCGAGATCACTTCTGACAACTTTCAGAACCTGCATCCGGCAGACCTCGCCGAAATTCTCGAAGAGCTCGAAGACTCCGAGCGTATCTCGATCATCGAAACCCTCGATGAAGATGTGGCTGCCGAAACCATCGCCGAAGCCGACTCAGAAACCCAGCTGCAGATCATCGAACAGCTCGACACCGAAACCGCTTCTGAAATCATCGAAGAAATGGACCCCGATGAAGCGGCCGACCTTCTGCAGGACATGGATCAGGACCGCGCCCGCGAGATTCTCGATCACATGGATCTCGACGAGGCCAGCGATGTAAGAAAACTGCTCGAACACGACGAATACACCGCCGGTGGTATCATGACCACCGAATACGCAGCGATATACGAAGATTTCACAGTCGCGAACGCTTTTTCCCACATGCGTCTGGTCGCGGCCGACATCGAAATCATCTATTACATGTATGTTCTCGACAACAACGATCGCCTCAAAGGCGTTGTTTCGATACGTGACCTGCTGTCAGCAAACCCTTCCATGCCTGTTTCTGAGATCATGGATGACGACATCGTGTCGGTCAAGCCCGAAACGCCACAGGAAGAAGTTGCGACCATTCTCAACAAATACGATTACATGGCGATTCCGGTCGTCAATGATCAGCAACAGATTCTGGGCGTGGTCACCGTCGACGACGTCATGGATGTTATCGAAGAAGAAGCAACTGAAGACATCTTCAAGCTTGCCGGGACTTCAGACGAAGAACTAACCTACAGTTCACCACTGCAGGCCTGCCGCGCCCGCCTGCCCTGGTTGCTCATCACTCTCGCCACCGGTTTTGTCAGCAGCACGATCATGAAGTTTTTCATGAACGAATTCAAAGAAGTTATGGCGCTGGTGTTTTTTATTCCGGTCGTCATGGCAATGGGTGGTAACACCGGCATTCAGTCATCGACACTGGTTATTCGCGGTCTGGCTCTCAATACCTTTGCAAGCGGCGACATGTTCAAGCGCCTGCTGCGCGAAATTGCCGCCGGGGCAATGATGGGCCTCGCCTGCGGGCTGGTGGTCGGCATCTGGGCCGAATATCTGATTACCAGTGGCGAAGCCGCATCCGGAACATTCTCGGCGATTTATCTCGCCCTGACTGTCGGGCTGGCAATGATGGGCGCCATGACCTTCGCCGCCCTTTTCGGCGCCGTCGTGCCGATTATCTTCGACCGCTTCAAAATCGACCCGGCCGTTGCCTCAGGGCCTTTCGTAACCTCATCGAACGACATTTTCGCTCTGCTGATCTACTACGGCGTCTCGGCCCTGCTGCTGTCAATGGCCTGAGAAGAGTTTACAAACACTGCTGAAATCGGAAGGCCGCCGGCAGAGATGCCGGCGGCCTTGTTGCCGGTCTAGAATCAATTGACAAAATGGCCCGGAAACAGACGATCTGAAGGGTCGCAGGCTACTATTTACTCGAAGCCTTGCTTGGAGCCTTGTTCAGGGCCGGGTTCGGCAGCATGTAGTCGGTGCGTTCATCGAGTTTGAGCGGCTGAGCCCAGAGGTTGTCTTTGAACATATTTTTGAATTTCTTGCCGAAGATGGCCCCGTAGCGGTTTATGTAGTCTTCCTGTTTATCTTTACCTTCGAGAAACAGCGAACCAAGGCTTTCGATCTCGGCAACCGCACGGCTTACCGTCCCGGTGCGCACCAGCGCATACATCGAGATGCCGAAAAAGTGATACCAGGCACCGTAATTGTCGCCCATCTGCACCGAATCATGGCGCAGATAGGCCAGCTTTTTCTGCACCGGGTCATTTTCACGGTCAACCCGGTATGGGTCGCCGGCCAGTACGTTTTCGGCAGTCAGAAAGGTCAGATAGAGATTGCCCTTGTTAAGAACGTAGCTTTCCGTGAACATGTGGTGCAGCTGCATTTTTCCGTCAGGATAAAGCATGATTCTGGCTTTGAGAGCTTCTTCCTGGCCGGTCACGGCATAGCGTGAGGTCCAGCCGCAGGCAAGCAGCAGAAACAGCTTCGATCTGAAAAACAGCGGACTGGGAAATTCTTTCTGTTTGCGGAAAATATGGCGCCCAAGACGATGCCAGAAGCCATAAATCAGGTAACGCTTAGCTTCAGGTGACCAGCGGTGCTCTTCACCCATGGTCGGCACAATGCGCGGGTAATAGCTGAGCATGATCTCGCGGCATTTATTAACCAGACGGTCGACATCGATCGGAACGGTACGGCCAATCTGATAACCGGCCTTGCCCTTCTCTGCTTCTTCTAGAGCTTTGAGTTCTTTCTCTTTTTCGATCTCAGCCTGCGGGTAAGAGCTTTTTACCAGCGCCTCAAGCAGCTTCTGTGGCACCTGATCGAGCTTGCGTATCAGAAAGGCATCGCCCTTAGGGTCTTCAAGGCAAAACCCGGTCTGCTGATAATGGGTCGCCTCGTGAGTTTTGATCCATTGTTTGAACTCGCCGGCATTGGCTGGAACCGCAAGAACCACAAGCAATACAAGAGTCTTCAGCAGTCGGCTTCCGTTCATCTTTGTGTACCTCATTACAAATATTATTTTTTAATTATAATGATCAGAACGAAATCCGAAAGGCTCAGGCAAAAATTTTCTGAATCATGAAAGCTTCGGCAAAGAAAAACCCTGATTCGGAGCCACGCACCTTGGCAACCGCCCGCAGAACTTCAGGCGAGCGCGGGTGCGGGTCGGGCCGGGCTTCAGAACGGTAAGTCTGCATGGCCCTTATCTTATCCTCAAGGTCAGCCTCGCTGATTTCGATGTAGCAGTTTGGTTCCCACTGGGCGGGGCGCAGATAGCCGGTGCTGCTTGGCACTTCCCCGCACAGCACCGTAACATGGCTGTTCACCGCCGGCCGGGTCGCAACCACCGCAGCATTATGGCAGTATTGATGATCGATGTTGGTGCAATAACGATGATGCGTGAGAATCAGGTCGGGCTTGATCTGCGTGATGAGAGCTTCGAGCCAGTGAATCGTCTCGAGCAGCGAATGGGTATCCATCTCATTATCCGGAAAATGCCCGAGATGTATGTTGCCTGGCGCCACCCCGAGAATTGCCAGAGCCTTTTCACAGTCGACCCGCAGTTCGACAAGATCTTTTTCGCGCTGAACCGGATCTGGCTGCAGCATGCGCCGGCTGTGAATGCCGGTTGCCGGAATCGCCACATGCAGAACCGCACCACTGCGGTGCAGCCTTGCCATCAGGCCGCCGGCTGCGAGAGTTTCGTCGTCAGGGTGAGCAAAAAACACCAGAACATTCTGATAACGGCTTATATCAAGCATTTTAGCGATGGTCCTTTTTCAGCGTAATTTTCACGTCGGCGATAATGCTGCCGGCCTTGAGAGACGGGCGCGAAAATTCAAGGCGATAGCTGCCATATTCGATAAAAGCCGGCGGGTAGTCTTCGGCATCGAGCATTCTTATATGGTCAAACAACAGCTGCAAACTCGTCAGGCTTTCGTCAATGCGGCTCTGCTCAGGTTTTCGGCGTTTAAATCTGGTCATCTGGCCAACTTGTGGCACCGGTGCAGGCCGGTTTCGGGCAATCGTTTCGACCATGCCGGCAATGATTCTGGCCGCTCTGATAAAAATTTCTTCGGCCAGACCGTGCAACGGCAGCGGCATTTTCATGTAAACCGGCCCGGCATCGAGTTCTTCGGTCATTTTCAGCGCCGAAATAACCGTTTCCTGATGACCGGCTGCAATCAGATTCTGTAATGGGCTGCCACCACGGCCGTAGGGCACGTCAGTCATGTGAAAGCAGACACATTCGGTAAGCTGCAGAATTTCGTCAGGGACCTTTTCGCTCCAGTGCGGGAAAAAAATCATCGCGGGTTGCAGCTTTTTAACCAGTTCAACTGTCAGCTCTGCCGGGTCAGAAATAAAATGCCAGCGACCGGCGAAACCCGGCAGGGCCTCGGCAAAAACCGCCCGGTTCCAGGGTTTGATCGCAGCAACAATAAAGACCTGTTCTTGCATCGCATTTTCTTTTTTTGACATACCAGCATTCTAAACGACTTCAAACAAGTTTTGAAGCGATTTAACAACAAAAACCGACCAACCCGCGGCAGTTTGGCTGCTTTTAATTTTTGTTGTGGTGGTTTATCATTTAAGCAGAATCAAAAATTGTGAGGAATGCCATGATCTGGGCCAGATATAGACGACCGCTACTGTTTTTCGTTTATTTTCTCTTTTTCTTTCACACTGCCCTCTGGCATTACTGGGGCTACGAGAGCGTCGGGCATCTCGGCTTCGGCGAGTTTTTCGGCAGCATGCGCACCGGGATCATCACCGCCGGTACAGTGTTTTCCATCGTCGTTTTTCTGCATGCACTGCTCTTTGGCGGCCTGTTCTGTGGCTGGTTCTGCCACTGGGGCATCACCCAGGATCTCGCAGCCTGGATCATGAAAAAAGCCGGCATCAGGCCGCAAATGCAGCATCTCGATTCGAAGCTGATTCCGTGGGTCTGGTTCATTATCATTCTCGCACAGGTGGTGATTTATTGGGTTTATAACGGCCTGCCAACGACCTTTTCATTCAACCCGTCGGCAACCCCGGTCTGGACGGGCGTGCCGCGCTCGATACTGCTTATCTGCCTCACCACTATCATCAGTGGCTTTGCGCTGATCTTTCTTTTTGGCGAAAGGGCTTTCTGCCGCTGCATCTGCACCTTCAGACTCTGGTTCAGCTGGTTCGAACGCATTGCCCCGCATAAGGTAAGGCAGATCAAAGAATGCACTTCGTGTCAGCTTGAATGCACGAATGTCTGCCCGATGGGCCTCGATGTCGCCTCCGAAATAAGAGACCTCGGACACGTTAAAAATACCGAATGCGTTAAATGCCACATCTGCATTGGTGCCTGCCCGAATCAGGTTCTCGAAACCTCGCTGCGCAAAAACAGCTTTCATAAAGATGGCGAACCACAGGCACGCCCGGCAGCCCTCAGCAATTCTGTTTCGCTGGTTCAGGCGGCTATGGCCGTTATCGTCATCGTTCTTTTCGGCTTCGATGTTGGCGGCAACATATCGCTGTCACTCGGTTTTCTGAGTGGTTTTCTACTGATTCACATCTGGCACACCCGGTCGATCACAGCTTTTGAAATCATTCTTACAGCTCTGACAGTAATTGGCCTTTATTATAAAGATGATATGAATGACCCGGTCTCGCTCGCCAAGGGCCTTGTGGCGATTGCCGTGTTCCTCGCCGCCGCCAGACAGCTCGGCTTTGCCAAAGGCTTTGAATTCATTAACAAACACACCTCCGCCCTGCAGGTGTCAAAGCCTCTGGTGGTCATAACACTGCTAACCGCCGTGGTTCTCGGCGGGCATGAAGCGCATACCAGTATGCTGATTCACCAGGCAAACGCCGCAAGAAGAGGCAACGACAACCTCACCTACGCCAGCATCATGGAAGCCTGCGCCGGCTCGCATTCAGATCCCGCCGGGGCCTGGTATGATCTGGGCAAAGCGCAACTTAAAATAAATCAGCCGCAGAAGGCTGGCGACAGCTTCAAAAAAAGTCTGAAACTCGTTTTTTCACCGATGGTCGCCGGAACCATGTTCGAACTGCTTGCAGAGTTCGGCAACCGCGCCGCCTCAGAGGACTTTGCCGCCTGGCTCGCCCGTGAATACCCGCAGATCGACGAATTCACCTTTCTCGCAGGCAACACTCTCATGGAAAAAGGTGATATGACCGGTGCCGAAAAAATATTCAACGATTTCATCACCCGCAAACCCTCGCACCACGACGGCTACCTCGCCATGGGCGAATTGCAGTTGAAGCAGAACCGCATCGACGAAGCCGAAGAAATGTTCAACCGTGCCTACACCATTTCGCCGGCCAGCTCGGCTTTCTTTATGGCTGATATCAGCCACCGGCGCGGCCAGTTCGACCGGGCTGAAAAATTTTACGAAGAAGCCATTCGCAGCAACCCGCCTAACATCGTCGTTTTAATGGGCCAGGGCAGCAACTTCGTCGTTCAGGGGAAACTGCGTGAAGCCATCAATGCCTGGAAAGCCGTGCTCGCTATCGACCCCGACTTCGAACCGGCAAAACGCAGCATCGCCGAAGCCGAAGCCGACCTCGCCGCCAAAAAAGCCGCAATCCTCGGCGGCCAGAAATAAAAAAAAAGCAGCCGGAGCGGCTGCTTTTTTTCTGGTTCTGATTACATTACTGTTCGCCGAACACGGGGGTGCCGTCGATGATCAGTTCAAAAAGGCTGTTCTGGCCGACCTGGTAGCCGATCTGCCGGAATGAATTCAGAGCAAACAGGGCCAGATCGGTTCTGCGGCCGACTTCAATCGCACCGATTTCATTACCGAGAGCTAGTGCGTGCGCGGCATGCAGAGTGCCGGCAATCAGGGCTTCTGAAGCACTCATTTTCAGCTGCAGCATTGCCAGCGACTGAATTATATTGGCGCCGAGAAACTGGCAGCTGCCCGGGTTATGATCAGAAGCGATCGCCAGCGGCAGACCGGCGTCGATCATCTTGCGGGCTGCTGCATGGTGCGATTCCATCAGATAGGTTGAGGTGCCGGGTAGAACGGTCGGTATTACGCCGCTGCCGGCAAGTTTTTTGATACCTTCATCGCCGGTCATCAGAAGATGATCGGCACTGACGGCACCAAGTTCAGCTGCCAGATCGACGCCGCCAAGCACATTGACCTCATCGGCATGAATCTTGGCCTTAAGACCGTGTTTGAGACCGGCTTCGAGAATTCGGCGCGACTGCGCGACCGAAAAAGCCTTGTTCTCGGTAAAGACATCGTTGAATTCGGCCAGGCCAGAGCGGGCAACTTCGGGTATCCAGACATTGCAGATTTCGTCGACAAAAGCGTCAGGTTCGGCGCGACGATCGGCCGGCACGGCATGCGCCCCCATGAAGGTAGCGACAATGCGCACCGGGTAGGCGGCCTTGAGTTGATCGACAACCCGCAGCATTTTCATTTCGTTTTCGAGGTCGAGGCCATAGCCGGTCTTGATTTCAACGGTGGTGACACCTGTTTTCATGACCTGTTCGAGGCGCTGCGCCGATTTCACGAACAGTTCCTCTTCGCTTAACCCGCGCACCGCGTTGGTGGTGCGCAAAATGCCGCCACCGGCGGCGAGAATGTCAAGGTAGCTGCGGCCCTGAACCCGCATTTCGAATTCGTCGCTGCGGTCACCGGCATAAACCAGGTGGGTGTGCGAATCGACAAAGCCGGGCACTGCCAGCAGGCCTTCACCATTGTAAAAGCGGGCAGAACCTTCGATTGTTACATTCTGGCCAAGTTCGGCCGCCGGGCCAATCCAGACGATGCGACCGTCTTTAGAGGCAATCGAAACGTGCTGCAGTTCTTTGGTCTGCCAGCTGACTGTGGTTTTGCCACCCCGGTATGGCTGCGGAAAAACCACCGCCGAATCGAGATTATGAACGATAAAGTCAGCCGCCGGCCGGTTTGTATGCTGTTGGTTACTCATGACTGTGCCTCAGACAATTTTGACCACTTTGCTGACACGGTCGAGCAAAGAGCTGTTCCAGAGCAGATCTTTGGCAATGCGCAGATCAGGGGCAAGAATACGGTCTTCGCCAAGAGCCGGCACGTGCTCGCGTAGCAGCTCATAAGCAATGGCGCTGCCTTTTCCGAGACGCATGGGCTTGACGAATTCATAGGCCTGAGCGGCGCTGACCCATTCAATCGCGAGAACCTGAGCGGTGTGTTCGAGAATCTTGCCGGCTTTGCGGGCGGCGATCGTGCCCATGCTGACGTGGTCTTCCTGATAGGCAGAGGTCGGGATCGAATCGACCGAGGCCGGGTGTGCCAGAATTTTGTTCTCACTGACGAGTGAAGCGGCAGTATATTGAATGATCATCAGGCCTGAGTTAACGCCCGGGTCAACCGAGAGAAACGGCTTGGTCTCGTTGATCAGCGGGTTGAGCAGGCGGTCGATACGTCTTTCGCTGATATTGGCAAGCTCGGCCATGACGATACCGAGAAAGTCGCCGGCAAAGGCCATCGGCTGCCCGTGAAAATGGCCGCCCGAGATGATTTTGTCTTCGCTGAGAATAATCGGATTGTCGGTAACCGAGTTCAGCTCGATGGTCACCTGATCGACGAGGTGGTTGAGGTTTTCGCGGGTCGCGCCATGCACCTGCGGAATGCAGCGCAGGCTGTAGGCATCCTGGACGCGGGTGCAGCCGATGTGACTGTCTCTGACTTCAGAGTCGTCAACACAGGCAAGAACGTTGGCAGCAACCTGCTTGAGGCCGGGGTATGGGCGAAGGGCAATAAAGTCAGGGTCGAAGGGTTTGGTCGAGCCTTTGACCATTTCGACTGTCATGCTGGCAATGATATCGGCCGACTTCGACATGTGCAGCGAACGATATAGAGCCAGGGCCATCACGCCGGTCATTACCGAAGTGCCGTTAATAAGAGCGAGCCCTTCTTTTGCCTGCAGCTGAATCGGCTTAAGACCGACTTTTTCGAGAGCAGGCAGGGCCGGGTGGCGCTGACAGCATTCGCCGCCGAGCACTTCGCCCTCGCCCATAAGAACCAGCATGATATGCGACAATGGCGCGAGGTCACCTGAACAGCCGACTGAGCCCTGCTGCGGCACCCACGGAATAACATCTTTATTGAGAAGATCTGCAAGAGCGTCGATCAGCTCGGGGCGAACACCGCTGACTCCATGCAGAAGAGAGTTGATGCGGATCGCGATCATGGCTCGTACCGCATCTTTTGCGAATGGTTCGCCGACCCCGGTGGCATGGCTGCGAATCAGATTGGTCTGCAGTCTTTCGAGATCAGACTTGTTGATGCGGGTATTGCAGAGGTGACCAAACCCGGTGGTGATGCCATAAACGACGCGGTCCTGTTCGACGAGACGCTCGACGATCTGACGCGAAGCTTTTACACGCTGCATGGCGTCAGCGGCAATGCCAACCTTCTCGCCACAGGCAATCTGCCAGACTTTTTCGATTGTCAGGTCTTTACCGTTAAGTTCAATCATTTCCTTGTCTTCCTTTATGTTTCAGGGGTTTTGTCATGTCTGCCGGCAGAATGCTGTTCGTATGGCAGACAGGTGATAGCGTGACACGGGCAGTTCTTTTCGCAGACGGTGCAGCCAATACAGTTTTTAGCATTGACCGGCTCTACCGTTCCTTTAACCGTCCGGCGAAACACCCCGCCGGGGCAGAGCTTAACGCAGAGGCAGCACTGACTGCACTGTTTCTGGTCGAGAGCGTGAATGAAACGGGGAATCCATTCGAGGCCCCCGAGAGTGTGATTAACTTGTGCAGAACGGCTCATGGGTTGCATTATACCATCACTTTTCCAGCAGATGGCCGAATTCCTTGTCGAGGTCGTCGAAGGCATCTACCAGCAGCTTGAGCGACAGGCGGCAGACGTCACCGATGGTCGGAAACCAGCGTTTCATGAGTTTTATTGCCTGCAGCTTGCAGCGTTTCGGATCCTGGCAGAGGGTCGGCAGTTCGTTGAAATCCATTTCGAACTTGACGATGATCATCTGCACGATATGCATCAGATACAGGGCAAAATATTTGCCGAAGGTGATGATCTTGCTGCGCGCCATCGTCATTTCGCCATGAATTTTGTCGAGATCGGCATCAGGAAACCTGGCGAGAAAGTCTTCGACCTGGCTGAAAGACTCGCGTTCGAGGCGTTCTTCAAAGTCTCTGACGAGCTTTTCACCTTTGTCGCAGTATTCGATGACCCCTTCGACCTCTTTGCGGGTTTCGAGAATGATCTTGCGAAAACTGCGCCATTCGCGGGTGATATCACCCTCGGTCGGGTAGCGCAGATGCTTCTTGATGAGGTCGAGGGTCGCAATCGGGCGGGTGCAGTATTTATCGATCGACTCCTTCAAGGTCATCAGAGTCGTGCCTTCGATGTAGGCACCGCCCTCGGTCGAATTGATACAGGTGCCGCGATACTGTGCGAGATCGGTTACAAAACCGCGCCGGAACAGATCGTAAATCTGGTTGGTGTAGACAAATTCTTCGTAGTTACCCTTGACCTTGATCAGATCCTTTTCTTTCAGTTTAAGGTTGGTAACGCTGGGCGCGTCGTCGGCATGAGTTTTTTCGGCGCTCTTGAAAGCGCAGTCCTGACCGACGAGAATGATCGGGTCGCAACCGAGTGCTTCGAGAATCTTGAAGGCCATGTTCGAGCACGAAGGCCCGACCTGCAGGGTTCCCTTCGGAATGTTGATCCAGTCGAAGTGCGCAAAGGCGCGGTATACCATAAAAGTCGGCCCTGGCCAGGCTTCGTAGGATTCACGTCTGATAACCGGGCAGGCCGCCAGGTAAATCTGCTTTTTGTAGTCGTCGGGCAGTTCTTTAAACATCGTGGCGACATGCATGATGCGTTCGAGGCTGACGGCAGCGTGCGGCACGATATCATGCTTCAGCAAGCTCTTGAGAGCCGAGTCGGCGGCGATCATCACGCAGTTGCCGACTGCCCGCTTCAGTTCTGTGATGTTTTTATCGAGCGACGGGCCGGTCGAAACGATAATACCGGGCTTGCCCCTGAAAGCCCCGAAAAGATCTTTTACGCCGGGGTTTCTGATGAGAGTGGCGAGATTTTTCATGATATTCTCGACACCGATCATCGAATCTTCCGGGCAGTTGCCGTAATTGAAAATAATGGCGTGTGCAGCCTCGCGAAAGCACTTGAGCATGTGCTTGTGGTAGTTGCCGTGCACCTTGTCGATAACCGGGTGGTCAAAAACCTGCAGCGTCTTGAGAAACAGCTGCAAAGCAATACCGGCATTCTTGATCATGTCGTTGAGAACGGCATAGCCCTCTTCTTCCGGCACGCCGACAACCCAGCGGATCTTGTCTGATTCGAGCAGGTCGGTCATGTCGACGTTTTCGAGGGCCACGCGCAGTGCATCGACGTCTTTTTCGATGAGAACGATAAAGAGATTTTTCTCTTTGAGCTGCTCAAGACAGGCCCTGAGATGATAACCCAGCCCGAGACCAAGCACTAACAGCAGTTTTGGGTTGACCAGCTTTGAGTTTTCGATCTGCTGTGCCGCTTCGCGCTGGGGATTATACTTGCTGTGAACCTGATAAACCTTGTCATCTTGCCTGATGGCGAGAGTCATCGACCCATCTTTGGCCTCTTCGACGATATATTCGCACCCTGAAGGGGGTATCATTTCCATGGCTTTGGCCAGCACCGGCATACGGCGGCGCAGCACTTTCATGTTCCGTGCATAGACATTAGATTTCATCACAGGGTTCCTTTATGTTTATTCGCAACGAATATATAACAATACGTGGCACAAGGTAAAGCCCGCACCGCGCAGGGAAAAAGCAATCAGGGCCGGGCAGCCGTATAGTGCAGCGCTGCCGCTGTCTGAGCCACTGCCGCAGCGATGGTTCTGAATTCAACCGGCAAATTCAGCCTGAACGGCGCGTCATTGGCCAGATCGAGAATTACCCCGGCATTGGTATTGAAATGAAAAACCGGCCGACCAGTTTCAGCATCGTCACTGCTCGCCGCATCAAAAAACAGACTTACTTCGGATTCGTCAGAAATATCGGCAAGGCCTGACACACCGAGCATGCGCCTGAGATTTTCTAAAACCGGTTCTTCAGCCAGAATTCTCAGAGACAGGCGATGACTCGCCGCGAGACGCGCCGAAGGCGCAACCCATGCCAGATATTCGGCACCGGCATAAACATGCCGGCCAGCCTCGACAAAACCCTGTCGCTGAAAAATCTTCTGCGACGGCAGGTTGTCAATGCGGGTCTCGGCAACAAACAAGGCCGCCGCCCCCTGCATTTCAACACTTGCACAGCCCATTCGCAGAATCTGGCTGCCCAGGCCTCTGCCGGCACAATCAGGCGCAGTAGACAGCGAAATGCGGTAGCAGCCCGGCATCTCGGCCGGATCAAAGCGAATCTGGGCCGCCGGCCGCCCGTCTTCTTCAAGAATGAAACCAAAGCGGCTTTTGTCGGCCATGAAACGCCCAAACCAGGCCTGGTGTGTCTCGTAAGAGACCTCACTGCTGTCGCCAAACCAGCGGCGATTTTCAGGATGCAGGCGCCATTCGTGCAGCAGGCGGCAGTCGTCTGCCCGCCAGCGTCTTAGCTTCAGATCATTTCCCATGTGAGAATATCATCCTCATCGATATCGACTTTTGCGGTGCGACCGATCACGATTTCCATGTGCCGTACCGGAATCCCGAAACCGGGCCTTTTTACGGCAATCATGTCTTCAGTGATCTTTGTTCCGGCCGGAATCTTGACCGCTGCGACCAGACTGCGGCGCGCAATACGGTAAAGTTCGTTTTCGGCGACAGTGTGCTGTTTGAAAGGCGACCCGAGAATTTTTTCGGTCTGCCTGATGGCGGTAATCATCTCTTTCAGCTCATGCGGCTCAAGCGAGAACGGGTGATCCGGGCCTTCCTGCTTGCGCGACAGGGTAAAATGCTTCTCGATGATACAGGCCCCGCGGGCGACGGCCGCCACATCGGTTACATGGCCCATGGTGTGATCAGAGAAACCGACCGGCACCTGAAAAGCCTGTTTCATAGTATCCATGGCCCGCAGGTTAATGTCTTCATACTTCGGTGGGTAGGCAATGGCACAGTGCAGCAGAGCGACCTGGCTGTTGCCACCCTCTTTAACCGCCTTCAAAGCCACTTCGATATCTTCAAGACTCGCCATGCCGGTCGAAAGGATGATCGGTTTGCCAGTTGCCGAGATTTTTCGCAGCATCGGCAGGTGGGTGATTTCGAAGCTGGCGACCTTGTAGGCCTCTACCCCGGCGGCTTCGAGCTCATCGACGGCCTTAAGATCGAAAGGCGTCGAAAGAAACATGATGCCCTTCTCGCGACAGTAGGCCATCAAGTCAGGAGTCCACTGGCGCGGGATTTCGATGCGCTTGATGACATCCCACAGCGTTTCGTTGTCTTTCGCCAGCTTTTCCTTTTTAAGGTAGCTCGCCATCGGGGTTTTCTTTGAATAAATCGCCTCGGCCGAAAAAATCTGAAATTTGACCGCATCGGCGCCAGCCTCGACCGCCACGTCGATCAGCTTTTTCGCGTTATTAAAATCACGGTTATGGTTGCTGCCAGCTTCGGCAATGATGAAACAGGGCCGGTTTTCACCGATTTCGAATTTACCAATTTTCATAGGTTCTACTCCAATCTGCTGCTAATAACGGAACCGCAAGCCACTGAGAACTATCAATCACATCGACACATCGCTGTGCGCCCTTGCCATCGATAAGCCCCTGCTGTCGCCTGATCATTTCGTTCCAGAATTCAGGTTCAGCGTGCAATCGCGCCAGAGTTTTTCTGATAAAGTCGGTGTCGATAAGGTCACTGTCGCCAATACCAAGACTGGTTTTTTCACGACTGATCACTTCATCGGCGCAAAAACCCTGCTGCTGAACACTTCTCGTCTGCCCCTGACCACCGACGGTTTTAACAAAAGTCTGCAGGCTGTTTTCGAGCCATTCAGACTGCAGGTCGATGTTTATGCGCGACACGATATCGACCAGAAAACTGGTAGCCTGTTCCTTGATGATAACCGAAGTCTGACGCTGATTGTCAACCCACAGCAGGCAAAGACTCGGAACCCCGAGTGCATAGACTTCCCAGAGCGTGGTGCCGCCACCCGTCAGAGCCAGAGAGGCGCTGGCGAGCAGTTCTGGGAACTTCCGGCTGTCGGTGTTGATATAGCGCCGGATCGGATTACGTGCAATCCAGGCCTCGATCTCAAGGCGCGGGCAATTATCGGAAACCGAAACACACACGGGGTTTGGCACGTCTTCGGGTATGGCTTCGAGCACTTTCATCAGGTGCTCAACCACATCGCCGCCGCCGAGAGTCACCATGATCGGCCCATCAGCACGATAAGTTCTGCCGATAACAGAGCAGATTTCGGGCCTGATCAGCGTGTATTTTTCGCCGCAGAGAATATAGGGTATTTTCTGGCGGTTATACGGCGTCGGGTCAAACAAAGGATTCGGGTTAATGACGATCTGGGCCGGGGTATCCCGGTCGGCCAGGTCGTCAATGACGACAATATGCACTCTGCCAGGGTTGAACCGCTGAAAAAGAGCATAGTCATCGCGACTATAGCGATAGGTATCGATGATGACGCAGTCTACGAACCAGTGAAAGCGTTCGCTGAGAAAATTGAAAAAAGCGACCGCATCTTCGCGCGATTCTTTAAAATGGGCGAAATCGATGAGATTTATCACCCGATTGACGTCACCTGAGGTCTCTTCAAGCAGCTCTTCCGGCAGGCCGTGCCCGACGAAAAATACGACCCAGTTACGTCTGATCATCTCAAAAGCAAGGGTTCGGCAGCGCATGAAATGCCCCATACCAATGCCGGGGCCGGCATCAACCCGGAAAACAGCCGTTTTCGTCGGTATCAGCCCGCGCCTGTTGAGAACTATTGCCATTTAAGCCTGCGGTTCTCTGAAGCTGCCGACTTTTTCATTCCTTCGAAGCGGTCGACATCAGAGTTGATGGCAATCAAACCAGGATTCTGTTCTAAAAATTCCATGATCTGATAGAAAGAAAAAAGCTCAGGTCCGTTGTCGAAATGGGCAAAAACTTTGGTCAACAGCTGATAGTCGTTATCGCGATCGAGTGTCAGCCTGATATGCTCGTAACTTTGCCCGTAACTGAGATTGGCTGTTCTAAAGCGGTCGAGATTCTCGCGAATGAACAGGGTGACATGTTCGCGGTGCGAAGCCAGCTCGGCCAGGTGCCCGACATTCTGCAACACAGACGTTTTAATGACCTCAGCATCGAAACCCACCGGAAAAGTCGGCGGAATGACATTCGACGTATAATCGGCATCGATGCCGGCGTGCAACGACAGAAGCGCATCGATGATACCCGGGTCGATCAGCGGGCAGTCGGCGGTAATTCTGATGATGTTCTCACAGGGAAACCTCTCGGCCGCCAGCAGATAGCGCGACAGAACATCTTCTGAGCTGCCGCGCACACATGGCACCCCTCGCTCATCGCACCAGGCGGCAAGCTCGTCATCACCGGCCAGTTCAGTGGTAGCGACAACGACCCGGTTAACCAGCATGGCGGCACTACTGCGGCGCACCACGTGTTCGAGAACCGTGCGCCGGCCAAGTTTTAAGGCGGTTTTTCCGGGCAGACGGGTTGAACCCATTCTTGCCTGAATGATCACCTGATTTTTAACTCTGCTGTTCATGCCAGTGCCTTTTTAAGCGAGCTGCAGACCCTCTCGATTTCTGCTTCACCCATCTGCGGAAAGCACGGCAGCGACAATGCCTGTCGGTAATAGGCCAGCGAATCCGGGATGTCTGCAGAGTCGACAGTGCCGGCATAATAAGGCATCATCGGAATCGGTATGTAATGAACCTGAGTGCCAATCTCGTCGGCTTTGAGCCGGTTCATGACTTCGGCCCGGGTGCGCCCGGCGACGGCGAAATCTATCTGCACGACTGCCAGATGATAGGCATGACTGACCCCGTCGGCAACCTGCGGAAACTTCAGCCATGGCAGGCCGGCAAGCCGGCTCTGATAAGCAGCGACAATCGCCTGCCTTTTGACGATATTTTCGGCCAGCCGTCTCAGCTGTGAGGCGCCAAGAGCCGCCTGAATATCGGTAATGCGGTAATTGAAGCCAAGTTTCTGCATTTCGTAATACCAGGGGTTGGCGCTGCCGTCGGCAGCGAAGGCTTCGGCCGGGTTCTGAAACCCCGCAGGGTCACGCATGTTGCCATGGCTGCGGTGCAGGCGCATATTGGCAGCCAGGGCCTCAGAATGAGTCGAAATCATGCCGCCCTCACCGGTTGTAATATGTTTAACCGGGTGAAAACTGTATACGGTCATATCAACGGCCGGGAATTCACCGACTTTCCAGCGGATACCGAGATTGTCTTCCCAGCTGGCGCCGATCGAATGGCAGGCATCCTGAATCCAGACGAAGCCAAATTCTTTTTTCAGCAGGGCAAAAGCCTGCATATCGCATGGATGCCCGGCCAGATCGACGGTTATCACTGCCTTAACCGGCCGCCCCTCAGCCGCACACTTTTCAAGAATGCGCCGGCAGACCAGCGGTGACATGGTCAGGGTCGCCGGGTCAATATCGGCAAAAAGAATTTCGGCACCGTTGTAACGGGCGCAGTTGGCGCTGGCAACGAAGGTTATCGGCGGCACAACAACGCGATCACCCGGGCCAATACCGCCAGCGATGGCTGCCAGATGCAGTGCGGTAGTACCGTTACTGCAGGCCACGGCGAACTGGGCGCCGGTTTCCTGGCAGAGGGCTTTTTCGAAGGCTTCGATTGCTGGCCCCTGTGTCAGATAATCAGACTTAAGAACTTCGACGACCGCTGCAATATCTTCGTCGGTAATGTGCTGCCGACCGTATGGAATGAAGCTCACTCGACCACACCTTCCTGCTGCAAAACATTTTTGAGCTGCTCGACATCCAGCCATTGAGTATTTGTATCACTGGCGTATTCGAAGCCGTCGGCGACGGGCACCGCTCCTTCGGGAAGCACTACTTTCCAGAACGGAAAATCAGGCATTTTAATGTAGCGGTCACCCAGCTCGAAAAGATGCCGTGAATCATCGCGCGAAATCATCATTTCATGCAGTTTTTCGCCAGGCCGGATGCCAATTTTCTTTATTCTGCAGCCGGGTGCGATCGCCTCGGCCAGATCGGTGATGCGCATACTCGGAATTTTCGGAATAAACAGTTCGCCGCCGTT
>Ga0208462_1000699_pt1 | contig 29445 bp, 29 predicted proteins | sample AD_SCU001_MetaG_FD_184452 | JGI IMG/M metagenome (GOLD analysis project Ga0208462, IMG submission 184452) | Active sludge microbial communities of municipal wastewater-treating anaerobic digesters from China - AD_SCU001_MetaG (SPAdes) (version 2) | ecosystem: Engineered > Bioreactor > Anaerobic...
GATCTCTAAAAATTTTACATTTCCCCCACTCTCCTTACCTTGACTGACATACGAAAACTTAATATAATTAGAAACATAAGCCTATAAAACGGCCTGGATAGTCATAAACGAACGTGGGACATATTTGAAGGTAAGTTTGTTAGTGTTAACACGATGAATCGAATCGACCCGAATAGCGAACGTAGAATTAAGCAAGTGTTATCTTTATCGCTCGTAAAGCCAATTAGGTCGCATTGATACTCTCTTTATTTTTATACACTCGATTAAATTATGAAAGTGAGGCGGGGCAGTATGCTCAGAAAACTTGCTGGCTACAAGTACATGATAGCAACTCTCCTTTATGCCTCCCTGTTTTTCACTCAGTCGCTTACCCTGACCTGGACAATCGGCTACATCGTTCAAGCTCTCATACTTAACACGGCCATAATGCTCGGCATATACGCCTTCAGGGGCTTCGATAACTCGACGACCTCCTCCATGAACTCGTGTTTCGTCTCTTACCTTTCAGGCACCATACTGGGCGTCGTCTTCGCCATGATCCCGATACTCTTCTTTCACGCCAGACTCCCCAGATTCACCATAGCAATCACGGCTGCTCTCTCTATCTTCATATTCCCGTTTATTGGTTGCATACTCATGAGATACACCATAAAACACATGCCCCCGAGAAGATACCTCGTGATAGGAAGGGAAGAAGAGCTCGGCCCGATACTTGAGGAAGTCAGAAAGGCCTCGATGAACAAAATACAGATCTACTCCTACCTCAACCCCTCCCCGGTCACCCTCGCGGCGGCCATAGAGATAGAAACGGCCAGGCCCTACGACGCCATACTGATCGGCGACCCCCAGCTGGCCAGGGGAGTGGAGCATATACTCAACGAAGCGATCACGAAAAACACGGATATAGAATACCTGCCGATCCTTGTTGAAACGACCCTCCACAGAATACCGATGAAGCTTGTCGACCTCTTCGAAGAATACTATAAAGTCTCGTTCTCGAGAATCCATCAATCTCATAGAAAGAGAGTAATAGATATCATAATATCCTCTTTTGCTCTGGTGGTTCTTTCTCCTATCTTCTTGATACTCTACCTTCTGATAATTATCGAAGACGGAAGACCGGCGGTCTTCACTCAAAAGAGAGTCGGCTTGAACAACACAGTCTTCACTATTCATAAATTCAGATCGATGTACAAATCTTCAGAAAAACAAGGCGCAAAATATGCGACCCAGCAGGGCGATAACATAACGAGAATAGGAAGATTCATAAGACCCGTCAGACTGGACGAAATACCACAGTTCTTCGATATCTTCAGGGGAGCCATGTCTTTTATCGGCCCAAGGCCTGAACAGCCAAACTTCGCCGAAGAGCTCTCACAGCAATTGCCTTACTACAAACTGAGGCATAAACTAAAGACAGGACTAACTGGCTGGGCACAAACGAATTATCAGTACGCGGCAACTATAGAAGAGCAAGAAAAGAAGCTCAGCTATGATCTATACTATGTAAAGAACCAATCAACACTTCTGGACTTACAGATAATCCTGAAAACATTCGAGACAGTACTATTCAGAAAGGGTGCGAAGTAGGTGGTTGATGTACTTCTAGCTTCTCAGATGTTCTATCCGGACATCGCTGCCACGGCAAAAGTTATGACCGATCTTGCCTTCGATATTGCAGAGCATGGTTATTCTATCTGTGTTGTTACCCAGAATAGGGCTTATAATAATCCCGAAATTGTCTACCCTGTAGAAGACAACACCGGAGGAGTCTCTGTCAATCGTTTTTCAGTTCCAAGAATGAGTAAGAACTCATTAGCAGGAAGAGTATTATTATCTTATATTGTTGAAAAGCGCGCTTTAGGGATAGTTAAAAAACTAGACTCTAGACTATACATGGCAGTTTCCAATCCTCCGAATATGGCGTTGAAAATAGCCAGATATGCTTCCAGCCAAGGGAAACCGTTCATTTATATTCTACATGATCTATATCCTGATGTTCTCGTGAAAACTGGCAAGCTCAAGACAACATCAAGGATCGCAAAGCAACTCCGAAAGATGTCCGAAGACACCTTTTCGCTTTCTTCAAGGATAGTCGTTTTGGGCAGAGATGCAGCTGATTACTTGGTAAAGGAATACAGTGTACCCGATAATAAGATTGAGGTGATAACTAACTGGGGACCAGAAAGCGGTTCAAAATCCTTTTCGGCAAAGAGCGTTTTCAGGAATAAATACAGTCTGGAAGAAAACTTCATTGTATTGTACTCTGGAAACATTGGAGAAACTGCCGAACTGGATATCCTTCTAGACTGCGCAAAACTACTAGAGGGAAGAGATGATAAGATTCGTTTCGTAATAGTGGGTAATGGAAGACATAGGGATAACATCGAGAAAAGAAGCAGAGAATTAAGCAATACAATAGTTCTTGATTTCCTACCTGAAGAAGAGTATCTTCAAATGATAAGTGAAGCGGATTGCTTTTTTGTCTCTTTGAAGAAAGATCTGTATGGAAACTCGGTACCTAGTAAGACATACTATTATTTGAGTGCCGGTAAACCCATAGTAGGATTACTACCTGAGAATTCGGAAGTGGCACTTGCAATTGAGGAAAACAACCTCGGTTTTGTATGCAGCGATTATACTCCAGAGACACTGAAGAACATCATTCTGAAGCTGAAAACTTCGCCCCAGCTTGCTAATGAGATTAGTTCTAGTGTGGGTCGTTGTTTTGAAGAGATTTACTCAAGAAAGAGAGTTACAAGAAAATACATAGACCTGATTCGGGAGGTTGCTAAATGAAAAGACATGCCTTAATCACCGGTATCACCGGTCAGGATGGTTCTTATCTTGCAGAGCTTTTGCTGGATAAGGGCTACGAAGTTCACGGAATCATCAGAAGGTCTAGCAGCTTCAACACAAAGAGAATAGATCATCTCTATAAGGACAGACACGAAAGAGATGTGGATCTCTTTCTTCATTATGGAGACCTCACCGATTCGACAAACCTAATAAGACTCGTTCAAGAAGTCCAGCCGGACGAGATCTATAACCTCGCTGCCCAGAGCCATGTAAAGGTCTCTTTTGAGACCGCAGAATACACTGCAAACTCAGACGGTCTGGGAACACTCCGCTTACTCGAAGCGATACATTTTCTTGGACTTGAAAAGAAAACGAAGTTCTATCAGGCCTCTACAAGCGAACTGTTTGGTAAGGTTCAAGAGATACCTCAGAAAGAAACAACGCCATTCTATCCCAGAAGCCCATACGCAGCGGCAAAAATATACGCTTACTGGATAACAGTTAACTACAGAGAAGCATATGGAATCTTTGCCAGCAACGGCATCCTCTTCAACCATGAATCGCCAAGAAGGGGAGAGACCTTTGTCACCAGAAAGATCACGAGGGCGGCTTCGAGAATATCCCTGGGACTTCAGGAGAAGCTATATCTTGGAAACATGGACGCAAAGAGAGACTGGGGCTATGCTCCCGATTATGTGAAGGCTATGTGGCTTATGCTTCAGCAGAAAGAACCGGGAGACTTTGTTATAGCCACCGGCGAGACCCACACTGTGAGAGAGTTCGTTGAACTATCCTTCAAAGAAGCGGGAATAGATATTCGCTGGCAGGGAACTGGCGTTGAAGAAAAAGGAATCGATTCAAAAACAGGAAAGATAGTCGTAGAGATAGACCCCGATTACTTCAGACCGACAGAAGTAGAGATCCTTCTTGGAGACCCGACAAGGGCAAGAGAGAAGCTGGGCTGGCAGTCTGAAGTTAAATTCGAAGAGCTTGTCAGGATAATGATGAAAGCCGATCTAGAAGCCGCGAAGTATGAGAAATATAAGAGAAAGTATAATGACGGTGAATAGTGGCTAGTGATTAGTGATTGGTGACTAGAGAAGAGAAAAACGAAAATTTGGGAACAAGGACAAGAAAATCACGTGAGATGGAACGGGGGTCAATAGAGAAAAATGATATTGAGTTACCGCGATCTTAGGGTCTGGCAAGAAAGCATGGATTTTGTGACATGTGTTTATAGAGCAACAGAAGGATTTCCAAAGAGCGAGATATTCGGTCTATGTGCGCAGATAAGAAGGGCAGTAGTATCTGTGCCTTCTAATATCGCGGAGGGGTCAGCGAGAAAAGGAAGAAAGGAGCTTATGAACTTCCTGCATATCGCAAGAGGCTCCCTTGCCGAGGTGCTCACTCAACTAGAAATCGCTAAAAGGCTGGGATTCCTTTCTGAAGAAAACTTTCAGAAGCTAGCTGAAGATGGGGAGAAGATAGCAAAGATGATTAATTCATTGATAAATAGTCTTAACCGAAAGGAGGACTAGACTTGAATAGCTTTGTGGGCAACAATAATTCCTTTTCACCAACCACCAACCACCAGTCACAAATCACAAATAACCCTCCACTCTCCACTGATTCCAAGATCTACCTCGCCGGTCACACCGGTCTTGTTGGATCGGCAATTATGAGGAAACTAGAATCTGAGGGATATACGAACATCGTTACCAGGACATACGAAGAGCTTGATTTAACAGATCAGAAGGCGACACGGGAGTTCTTCGAGAAGGAGCGGCCGGAGTATGTCTTTCTCGCCGCGGCAAAGGTCGGAGGAATACAGGCAAATAGCGTGTATCCTGCCGACTTCATATACATAAACCTGATGATCGAATGCAATGTGATAAAGGCCGCTCATGAATTCGGAGTTAAGAAGCTTCTCTTTCTTGGAAGCTCCTGTATATATCCGAAAATGGCACCCCAGCCGATAAAGGAAGAGTATTTGCTTTCGGGCTATCTCGAAGAGACAAACGAAGCCTATGCTCTGGCAAAGATCTCGGGCTTGAAGATGTGCCAGTACTTCAACAAACAATACGGGACTAACTTCATAAGTGTTATGCCGACAAACCTATATGGCCCGAACGATAACTTTGATCTCAATACAAGCCACGTGCTGCCGGCACTGATCCGGAAGTTCCATGAAGCGAAGACAAGCAACGCTCCATACGTCGAGATCTGGGGAACGGGTACTCCCAGGAGAGAGTTCTTATATGTCGATGATCTGGCCGACGCCTGTCTATTTCTGATGAAGAACTACTCGGGGAATGACTTTTTCAATATCGGCACGGGAGAAGACGTTACAATAAAAGAACTTGCAGAGCTTATAGGAGAAGTAGTCGGTTACAAAGGCGAACTGAGATTCGATACATCAAAACCGGACGGAACACCAAGAAAGCTGCTTGATGTCTCGAGAATCCATGAGGCCGGATGGAGACACAAGATCGAACTCAAGAAGGGACTTGAGATGACTTATGAGTGGTTTGCTGAAATGCTTACCAAAAAAGACTCATAAAAGTGAGGAGAAAATGGTTGAAGGACTTGTCAGTATTGATAGTCTACTATTATGGTGAGGAGTACATTGAAGAGTGTCTAAGTAGTGTTTCAAGGAATTTCTCGACACTAGAACTCGATTACGAAATTATTGTCTTGGACAATGAGTGCTCACAGCATTCAGAGGAAACCTTGAATAGAATGAAGAGCAAGTTCTCTGTCAAGATCCTATCTTTAGGAAGAAATGTTGGTTTTGGAGCAGGTAATAATCTGCTTGCCGATCATTCTTTGGGAAGAATGCTTTTTTTTCTTAATCAAGATACTCGAGTTGTTGAATCGTCAGGGGAGTTTAGAGAATTCATATGCAAGTCAAATAATGAAACAGTTTTCGTTCCTTTGATATTTAACGGTGATAAATCCTATCAGAAACAGATATTCAGATATCCTAGTCTGCTTTCACTAGCAGTTGAAATGCTTTTTGTAAAGGACCTAATTGGTGTAACTTTAGGAACAAAGAGAAGAAAAAAAACGCCTGATAGCAGTTGGCAAAATCAAGAAATCTCTCTGCAGAGAAGATATCCTTCGGGAGCCGCTTTTATAATAAATCGGGATACTTATCTCCGTTCTGGAGGATTTGACGAGAGTATTTTTCTATACCACGAAGAATGCCTTCTCTTCTTCAATATGAAATCAAATGTATTGTTTATAAATTTTTTGCAATGCCTATCAGTAATTCATTATGGGGGTACCGGAAAGCCTTTCAGCTCTGAGAGATTGGCACAGTATTGGAAGAATTTAGTATATGTCTATTCTTCGATAGTTGAGAATTCTAAAGGAAGACGTATTCGCGTGCTTCTGTTCGAGTTTATGTTGAAAATTGGCATCTTACTGAGACAGATTTGCTGGTTCATTGGACTAAAGGTACCATACAGTCCCTCGTCAAGAGGATACAGAAGTAGATTTACAGAGAGAAGAGAGGAAGTATTGCAGAAACTCAAGCAAGTCAAAATCATGCTGAAAGAGAGAAAATTATGAAGCTTTTCTATTTGACGTTTCTCGAAGGGTATTCGCCACATAATAGAGGCTTGTTCTATTCTCAAGTTATCAAAATGATAGAATCATACAACTCATACGGCGATGGCACAATCGAATTGATATCAATAATTAGAGAGAAACAAGCAAAGTACGAATACATAAGTGAGTTGGCTTTTCAGAGTAATGTTAAGCATAACATTATTGAAATATCTAATTCCCTAGGTGCGATGTTTTCGCGAGGCCTGATAAGAAAGATTAGCAATATTATTAATAAACACGACGATGCTGTGGTAATTTGTAGAGAAAGCATTGCCTGCACGATTGCTCTAAAAACGGCAAGGTTTATGAAGAAGCCTGTTGCAGTAATACTTGATAAACGTGGTCTACCTTCAAAAGAAGCTCTATTAGAGAAAAGCCAAAACGTAATATACAGATATCTGAAGAGTTTTTATTACGCTTTTGCTGATCGATACGCAATTAGAAAAGCAGACGGAATTCGCTGCGTGTCGAATAATATGAAATCATACATACTTCATAGACAAAGGAAAACTGATAGATATCCTATTATTGTTACACCGACCGGAATTTGTGATAGGGAAATTAGAGATATTAATAATATGTTAAGTAGTAAAGTTGCTAATTCGATTGTTTATGTTGGAGGAAGATCAAGTTATCAGAGAATCGATGAGGTTATGAGCTTTATGTCAGAGCTTCCTGAAAAAGATAAGTCATTTAGGTGCTATTTAGTAACCTATCTTGACCGCGAGGAAGAAGACGCACTAAGCAAGAGATTTCCATCAATAACCTTCATTTCGAATTCAGAACCAGAAGAGATAACAGCACTGTTAAATCTTTCAGAATATGGAGTCTGTTTCCGAGACAATTCGATTGTAAATGAGGTCTCTTCTCCTACCAAGATTGCTGAATATTTGACTCGTGGTATGAAAGTAGTCTACACTGGGAAAATCGGGGTGATTGATGATCTCATTGAAATGGGTTTTGGAGATTTCTTGATTGATAAAGAGTTGTTTCTTGAAAAAACAAGTGAAACTATTGATTTTGATTCTGGAAAGTTTAGATGTTTACTGAACTACTTCTCATTTGGGAAGCATTTCCGGGACTTATTACAATTCATTGATATTGTGAAATCACGCAAAGTGGTGACCAAAAAACAAAGGATTGCGGGTAAATAAATATGAATCAGATTGGCACTTGGGTTTTTGAAGACAATCGAGCGGTAGCTAATAGAAATCGTGACTCTTTTCGAATAGAGGCTTTCTCGTTCTCTGTAATTCTCCTCTACATACTCATGCCCAGATTTGCTCAGCTTTTTCTTCTTCTGTTTATTGCTGCGATTACCTTTCTGAGACCTTATCTAGGAGTTGTCTTGTCATTATGCACTCCGCTGTTTGATGAAAGACTTATTATTCCTTTCGCGGATCGATCCATAGTCTACTTGATATATTTCGTAGGGTTATTGCAGATGATTATTAGTGGTCGAACCTTCAGAGTTTCCCCAAAAGTAGCTTTTTCAATGATCTCGCTCGCTTTGTCATTAAGTATATCAATTCTTCTTGGTTATGAGAGAGCGGTCTACAGATCGGGATTTGGCGATCCAAGTCGTGGTTTGATTTTTATCCTGGGTCTTACTTATTTTGTAGTGTGCATTGGCTTCTATGGGCGAGACATAATCAGCCAGATTAGAAGATCTTTGTGGATGTTGCCGGCATTCTTCTTGGCATCGAGTGTTATAGGAGTTCTTCTTGAAGGAGGCTTTCGTCTTGATGGAAGATTTGCTGGAACAATGGTAGACCCAAATTACTTCGCTAGAATGGGTTCAATATCGATAGCTCTACTAATATACAGTGGATTTAAGAGTAGGATCAAATTTACCATAATATCTGTGGTTCTATTTTTTGTTGTTGTTACTTTCTCAAGAACTGCTATTATTGCCTTAGTAATAGTATTCGCTATATGGTTTTTAAAAAGCAAAGCAAAACGCAGAGCTGTTGTTCTATTTGCCGGCTTAGTTCTTCTGCTCTTGTTCCTTCAGTTCGGCAATGATTTGACTGCAAGCGTAATTCTCAGGTTTGATCCTAGTCAAATATTCATTATGCGCGGAACTAGAATGAATAACCCTATTGATGTCATGACTGCTGGTAGAACCTTCTTATGGGGAAGCGCTGCACAAGTCTTCTTTTCTGACTATAGAAACCTGTTTTTTGGAACCGGTATTGGAACTGGGATTGAGCTTGTAAGACAAGGTTTTGGCTATCCTATAGTATTGCATAACGGATTCTTGGACCTCTTCTTTGAGGCAGGACTAATTGGCGTAGTAGCATTGGTTTTCTTCCTTTTAAGTGTTTTCGACTGGCTTGACAAGTCTTTAGGTATTTCTAGGCACAGTCAGCTCTCAGTAATTCTTATGTTATTTATTGTTTTCAACATAACTCTTTCTGGTTTCTGGACTAAGCAGAACCTTCTGATTCTATCTCTGCTAATACTGAGCGCAGGAACTAAAGATGATTCGCGAGAAATAGAATTATGAAAATCATGCAGACAGTAACTTCATTAGGCCCCGGTGGGGTCCAGTCGCTGGTTTTTGAATTAGCTAAGAAGCTAGTAGGTAAAGAAAGAAGGATTGCAGTCCTATCGTTTGGGCCAATTGTATCGCAATACCATAAGGAATCTGAAAATGCTCTAAATAGGCATGGGATTGAGATAATCTGTCCTGCAAAAGACCTATCCAGAAGATTAGAACGACAAAAGTTTGCATACGAAAGTGTCGAGAACTTCAAACCGGACATAATTCATGCGCATACTCCAATGCCGCATATATACATATGCCGTGCTGCAAAGAGACTAAGGTTGCCTGTTATTGCTACTTTTCATAGCTATACAATGTGGCCTCTGTGGATTGATGAAATGAAAGCAAAGATTCTCTTCAGTACATACCTGAAGAAGTCAACAGATTATTTTGTTGCTATATCAAAAGGGGTAAAGGAAGTAATGAAACAGAAGTATCACATTCCGGATGATAGAACCTCAGTCATCTATAATGGTGTAGATATTTCTAGATTCGATATCGGTTCTTATGAAAAAGAGTATCGGGAATACCTTGGTATTGCAAAAGACTCCTTCGTAGTTACTAATATTGGACGTATTGAGTTTGAGACGAAGAATCAGTTATCAATCATTAGGATAATCAAGAGCATCGAAAGATCTGTGAGGAAAGCAAGAATACTTTTTGTTGGGGATGGACCAGACATTGACAGGCTGAGAGTATTGTCGCGTGAAATTCCTTCAGTTAGTGTGCTTGGTTCAAGAAATGACATTCCAAGCATTCTTTCTGCTTCGGATGTTTTCATTCTTCCCTCAAAGAGAGAAGGGCTGCCAATTTCTATATTGGAAGCTATGGCAGCGGGTGTTCCTGTTGTGGCAACTGATGTGGGCAGTGTGCGAGAAGTGATTAGCGATGGAGTAAATGGTTTTGTGATTGGAGTTCAAGAGATAGACAGAGTACCTGAAATCCTTAGTAATCTACAAAATAATCGGGATCTTTACTCTTCCATAAGAGATAGGGCAAAGAAGAGAGTTCAATCATTCTCGATCGAAGATTTCGTGGGAGCTCATCTTGAGTTATACTGCAAGCTACTTGGAAAATAGAGGTGTGAGCAAAGTGATTACAATCATCGGAATGGGCTACATAGGTCTGCCAACGGCAACTATGTTTGCCGCTGCTGGCTATAAGGTAAAAGGTTTTGACGTAAACAAGAGAGTGATAGACACTCTCAAAAGTGGAAAGATACACATAGTTGAACCTGATCTCCAAGGTCTCTTCAAAAGTGTTTTAGATTCGGGTAATTTGATTCCAACAGATACTCTTGAAGAATCGGATATATTCATAATCTGTGTTCCAACCCCTTTCAAAGAAGACCATGAAGAAAAACTCGCCGATCTTTCTTACGTTGAATCGGCATCTAGAGAAGTCGGAAAAGTCTTGAAGAGAGGCGATCTTGTAATTCTAGAATCGACAGTCCCTCCAAGAACTACGGATGACATAATGGGAAAGGCTCTCGAACAAGAATCTGGTCTCAAGATAAACGAAGACTTTCTTGTCGCACACTGTCCAGAGAGGGTTCTTCCGGGAAAGATACTCCATGAATTGAGAAATAACGACAGGATAATTGGAGTTTCTAACAAAAAGGCAGGAGAGCTATCGAAGGAGCTCTACTCTTCCATAGTCACCGGAGGAAGTATATACATAACAGATACGATCACAGCAGAGATGTGCAAACTTGTAGAGAATACCTTCAGAGATATAAATATAGCCTTTGCCAATGAACTGAGCATAATATGTGAAGAACTTGGAATAGATGTCTGGGAACTCGTTCAGCTGGCAAACAAACATCCCAGAGTGAATATACTCAATCCAGGAGCCGGTGTTGGCGGACACTGCTTGGCAGTCGATCCCTGGTTCATCGTTGAGAAGTTTCCAAAGACTGCGAAGCTAATAAGAACTGCGAGAGAAACTAACGATTACAAACCAAAATGGATAGTTAAGAAAGTAGTTGAGGATCTCCAGAAAAAGTTCTCGGACAAAAAGATAACGATAGGAGTACTTGGCCTCGCATACAAACCGAATATCGATGATCTGAGAGAAAGTCCGGCTCTTGAAATCGCTAAAGAACTAAAAGAACTCGGGTATAATGTAATTGCATGTGAACCGAATTCAGAGCTCTCTGAAGTAGATTCGATAGAAAATGTCAAACTGGATGAACTTATAGAGAAATCCGATTATCTTGTCTATGCAGTGCCACACAATCAGTTCGGTAATATAAGTATAAACAAGCCCGTTTTTAGAGTGGTTAGGTGATAACTCGCTAGCTTTTCAGCCCGATTGGAGTGATAAAGAGACTATATGAAAGGAATAATCCTAGCCGGTGGAGCCGGCACAAGGCTTCATCCAATAACGAAAGCAATTTCGAAGCAGATTCTACCAGTTTACGACAAACCCATGATCTACTATCCGCTTTCAGTGCTCATGCTTGCAGGCATTAGAGAGATTCTGATCATTTCAACACCAAGAGACCTTCCTGTCTTTGAAGAGCTTTTTGGCGATGGCTCTCAGTTTGGAATGTCGTTCAGCTATAAGATTCAAACTGAACCAAGAGGTCTTGCAGATGCTTTCATAGTTGGAGAAGAGTTCATAGGTACTGACAAAGTCGCGATGATTCTTGGAGACAACATATTCTATGGACAAGGGTTGTCGGGAACTCTAAAGACAGCTGCTTCTCTGGAAGATGGAGCTGTTATATTTGGATACTATGTGAGAGATCCTCGTGCATACGGAGTAGTTGAGTTCGATCAATCGGGAAATGTTGTATCAATTGAGGAGAAACCCGAAAAGCCTAAATCGCATTACGCGGTCCCTGGTCTTTATTTCTACGACAATCATGTCGTAGAACTGGCGAAGAGTCTTAAGCCTTCTGCAAGAGGCGAAATCGAGATTACCGATCTAAATAGAGAATATCTGAAGATGGGAAAACTCAGAGTAGAACTCTTTGGCAGGGGAATGGCTTGGTTAGACACCGGGACTCATGATAGCTTGCTTGAGGCAGCCAACTTCGTTGAGACTATCCAGAAGAGACAGGGCTTCTATATATCCTGTATTGAAGAAATAGGCTTCAGAAAGAGATTCATAGATAAGGAGCAGCTTATTAAACTCGCACAGCCTATGATTAAGACCGAGTACGGAAAGTACCTGATGGAAATTGCGGAGAATGATATTAATAATGGCCGGTAGCACGTTGCTCGTGGCGCGTGGTGAGAGAATGATAGCGTTAAGTTAGAGAGATCTAAAATGGATATGCTGATTTGTATGTCATTCGGATATAGATTGTTTTGCCGAAGGCAATTACTCATAAAACAGTACACTTGTTAGATGAGGTGATTGAAGATGGAGACTAGATTCAAGAGACTTGAAGTGTGGAAAGACTCAATGGTTTTAGTGAAGAAAGTATATAACGTCACTTCTTCATTTCCAGAGTCAGAAAGATTTGGGTTGTCTTCTCAACTCCAGAGAGCAATAGTTTCTGTGGCTTCAAATATCGCTGAAGGTTCTGGTCGCGGAACAGGAAAGGATTTCATCAACTTTCTTAATCACGCTAGGGGATCGCTTTATGAAGTCATGACACAGCTAGAGATTGCGGCTAGTCTCAAGTACACTAGTAGGGAGAGCGCGGACAAATTTATTGAAGATTGTGAAGGTCTGGCACGAAGAATAAATGCTCTAATTAACTCAATGAAGAGAGTAAGAAGAAGCGACGAGCAACGTGCTACGAGCCACGAGCTTGAAGGTGATCTAATTGAATAAGTTCAAAAAACTCCCAACTCCAATACCCGATCTATCCATTATCGAATCTACCGTTTTCGGTGATCAACGAGGCTTTTTCATGGAAACTTACAATAGAAAAGAATTCCATGAGCTGGGAATAGATATCGATTTCGTCCAGGACAATCACTCCAGGTCAAAGAAGGGAACACTTCGAGGACTTCATTTTCAGATCAAGTTCCCTCAAGCGAAGCTAGTGAGAGTTATAAAAGGCGAGGTATATGATATTGCTGTTGATATAAGAGAGGACTCACCTAGCTTTGGAAAGTGGTTCGGAGTAATCTTGAGTGAAGACAACAAGAGACAGTTTTTCGTTCCCGAAGGCTTCGCTCATGGCTTTCTTGCTTTGAGCGATATCGTTGAATTCACTTACAAGTGTTCGGACTACTATCATCCAGAGGACGAGGGTGGAATTATCTGGAATGATGAGTCTATCGGAATCGAATGGCCGCTCGAAGAGTACGACATCGTTGAGCCTCTGTTGTCTGAAAAGGACAAGAAGTGGCCGACACTTGAGGAGCTGAAGCTTGGCAGATTTGAAGATTAGCAGAATTAGCGCGTAGCATGTGGCACTTAGCTTGAGAATCCTAGGTTCTTACTACGGGCCACGCGCTACCAGCTACGCGCTTAACGTTATCAATCAGCTAATATGCTAAAGTACAGAAGTGAGGTGTGTATGAAACTTTTTATAACCGGAGCCAACGGACAATTGGGTCAGGACTTGCAGAAAGAGTGTGACAGGCGGGGCATTGAATATTTTGCTACTGACTACTTGGCCCGTGGGGCGTTGCACGTGGCTCTTGGATTAGAATCTCTACGCCACGAGCCAAATTCTAATCTACCAATAAGCGAATCTGCAAAAGAACTGCTCCATCTAGACATCGCCGATCTCAAATCCATTCGAGAGCTGGTATCCAGTACCCGGCCCGACGCAATAATCAACTGTGCCGCTTACAACGCTGTAGATAAGGCCGAAGAGGACTGGAGGAATGCGTTTTCGGTTAACGCTATCGGTCCGAAGAACCTTGCTATAACCGCAAATGAGTTCAAAATCCCTTTAGTGCACTTCAGCACAGATTATGTCTTTGATGGAAAGAAAGGTAGTCCTTACTTCGTGTGGGATGAGCCGAACCCGTTATCTAAATACGGAGAAAGCAAACTATATGGCGAGCGGCTCGTCTCGCTTTTCTCGAACCGTTGCTTCGTTGTTCGACTGAGCTGGGTCTTCGGTGCCGGAAACACTAATTTCGTCAAGAAAATCCTCGAATGGTCGAAAGAGAAAGATGAGCTCAAGGTCGTCGATGATCAGATATCCTCTCCCTCTTATACGGTCGATCTTTCCGGGGCGATTATCGATCTTCTTGAAACGGGAGCTTATGGAAGCTATCATATGACCAACACCGGATACTGCAGCAGATATGAGTGGGCGAAATACATACTTGAGCTCTCCGGCTGGAACGGAAAGCTAATCCCGGTAAAGAGCACCGATTTCAAAACGGCAGCAGAAAGACCGGGATTCTCCGCAATGGCTAACTTTCCATTGAAAGAAACGATAGGTTATGAACTTCCAGACTGGAAAGATGCAACTAAAAGGTTTATCAAAGAGCTGGGGGGAATGGGATGACAATCCTAGTTACGGGTGTGGCAGGCTTCATAGGAAGCAATTTCGTTTACTACTATCTTCGTAGGCATCCTGAGAGAAAGATCATCGGTCTGGATAATCTCACTTATGCGGGCAACTTGGACAATCTCTCAGGGCTTACAGAGGAAGAGAAAAAGAGATTCACTTTCATCAAAGGTGATATCTGCGATACCGAACTCGTAGATCGAATCTTCAGCGAAAACGAGATAGACGGAGTGATAAACTTCGCTGCCGAGTCACACGTGGATAGATCTATCCACGATCCCCAGATATTCTTGAAGACCAACATACTCGGGACACAGGTTCTTCTGGACGTAGCGAGAAAACACTGGAAAAGTGAGAATGGCTGGAAGTGTATAGACGTTCATAGAGATGAGTCGGAAAAAAGTAGATCAAATCCAGCCAATCTGCAAAGCTGCAAAACTGCCAAATTCCTTCAGATTTCCACGAACAGGTCAAAATCGATTTCCATCTTCTCGATTCAAGTTTCTGCTCTCTTTCTCTGCTTCCTTTCTATTAGTTGTTACATACCCGCACTTCGTGAGTTTCGGACTATTATGATAGACTTTTACCTTGTTATATATTATATTGAAAGAAAGGAAATAGGCAATCAGCAAAACCAAAGATAAAAAAGTGCATATCAAATCTAAGACAATAGCCATTAGGTGACGCAACTCACAAGAGGATTACGTAATTTGCGTCCTCCTACTAACTGACAGAACAATTGAACGGAGACATTGACAAAAGATTGTACCATTCTGATAGAAGTCTCGAAAGAAACACCCCTAGACCGTAGGAGAAGAAACTTTAGTTGATCCCAATTCATAATAGAGGATCCTTTGCAGCAAAACGGAAAATGCACCGGATGTTGCGAGCAACTTTACGACTGAAAATACTGCGATGCATTGATGGATATAACAAGGATCAGTACTTGTAGAGACGAGAGACCCAACGAAAAACAAGGGAGAGAGTTTGGAGAACACACTGAAGGCACATAAGCATCTATTAGAAATGTCTTGTAAAACGTATGCTGGAGAATCTGGAGGTAGAGCTATGAAGTACGTGTTCTTAACATATACAGTAGAAAATATGGGCGGGTCGATTATTTACACAAACAACAAAGTTAGGTTTCTAGAAGAGATTGGCTGGGCTGTAAGAGTATTTAGCCATGAGAAGGGTAATATTGTGCTGGAAGGTCTCAGAAGATTCAATGACAACGTATTACTTGAACTGAAGTATCACCCTTCTTTCTATACCAAAGCTGAGCGAGAGTTTCTGCTCCAAAGGCTGCAGGGGGCGATCGAGAAACAAGATAGAGAAAGCAGGTTAGTTATAGAATCTCAAACGCTTAATCTCTCTTTATGGGGAGAGATGTTAGCTGAGAAGTTGAAGGCAAAGCATATAGTATATCTTCTCCACGAGACATTTCCTCCATTGACTCATGAGATGTATTCTTTTCTTGATTTCAAGCATAAAAGGCGAGAGCTGGCAGGGATAACCGGCAGGTCCTTAGAAATATTATTCAAGAATTATAAGGAGTTAAAACCTGATGAGAGCTATTATCTAAAAGCTGCCTGTACAAATGTTGTTGAAGATGTGGAAAACTCCATTATAGATTCGATTAGGAGATCAGATATAATGATAGGCTCTATTGGAAGACTAGAAAAGGGTTATGTTAGAGCTCTAACAAAGAATTCTATTGCTTTCGCTAATAGTAATCCAACAAGAAGAGTTTCTTTAGTTCTTGTGGGTGGTACCAGAGACGAGAAGGTTGCGAGAGAGCTCAGAAAGATAACAAGTCCATGCTCAAACCTTGATCTCATTATTACTGGATTCATGTATCCGATCCCAAGAAAGTTGTTCAGTCTTGTAGATATCTTTGTAAGCGGTGCAGGGTCTGCAAGAGTCTCAGCTGCAGAAGGAGTCCTCACAATGACTGTAGATGTCAATACAGGAAAGCCAATAGGCCTTCTGGGCTATGATACAAACAATAGCATTTATGGTGATAAAGAGCAAACCAAGTCAATTGCGGAGATGTTGCAAGAGGTGTTGTTAGAGAAGGAGATGCATAAGAAGAAGATCCCAATGAAGTATGAACAGACTATACCTGATTTCAGACAAAGATATGCAGAACATATGGACTTCATAGAAAGATCAGAACAAGAAAAGGAATACTACCCGATAGACAAGATAAAACTAGTTGATAAAAGGGGAAGTATCAAAAAACTCCTGTTCAAAACTCTGGGTAGAAATGGTTACGAAAAAGTAGTCAGCATGTATGCGAGACTGAAAGCAAAAAAGAGATACTAGAATCCTAAACCAGACATAATAGTTCAGATATGGATGTGTCTGACTATTTGTGATATCTTTCTAGTATCTTCTTCACTTAACCCACCGAAAAACGGCATAGACAGTACTCCATTGCCGATTCTGTTTGCTACCGGCAAATTGCTAGGATCTGCCGAAGGTAAGTGTCTGTAGCATTCGAAACTACTGCACAGGGGATGGAAGTATTTTCTTGCATAGACATTGTATTTCTTGAGTTCTTCGTATACGTAGTCTCGGGATCTGCCGAATTCCTCTTCATCAATTCTGATGGCGAAATACTGATAACTGCTCCTCACACCAGGTAGATCGGGCATAAGCTTGATGCCAGGAATATCTTTCAGATTCTCGATATAAGTCTGCTTTATAATCGCTCTCTTCTGTCTCTCTTCTTCTATATGTTCTAGAACGGCCAATCCCATAGCTGCCTGAAGTTCGTTCATCTTTCCGTTTATTCCGACTTCGATCACTTCTTCTTCGTTCTTGATTCCGAAGTTCTTGAGAAGATCTATCTTTTTCTTCAGCTCTTCGCTCTTGCAAGCCAGGGCTCCACCTTCGGCCGAATTAAAGAGTTTTGTGGCATGAAAGCTATACATAGTTATATCACCAAAGTTCCCAATACCTGTTCCGTCTATCTCTGTTCCAAAGGCATGAGCTGCATCGTATATGACCTTCAGATTATGTTTATCGGCTATTTCTTGAATTGCTTTGACATCACATGGGGTCCCGAAAACATGAACCGGCATTATCGCACTTGTTCTGGGAGTAATTGCTTGTTCAATTCTGTTTGGGTCGATGCACATGGTTACTGGATCGATGTCCACAAACACAGGTTCCAGTCCCATCCATGATATCGAATGAGCAGTAGCCGCAAAAGTGAAAGGCGTCGTTATTACTTCTCCCGTCAATCCCAGAGCTCTTATGGCTACAAGAAGAGCTATTGTGCCGTTGTTGAAAAGAGAAAGTTGAGGCACTTTAAGATAGTCTCTCAACTTATTCTCAAGCTCCTTGTGCTTTCTTCCATTGTTGGTGAGCCACTGAGCATCCCAGATATCCTGCAAAGACTTACTGAGCTCTTCCAAAGGCGGAAGAAGTGGCCGTGTCACGTAGATTGGTTTATTGAATGGTTTCAACAATGACTTCACTTCCCACTAAAATCGTTGCTTTTGCTAAGTGAATGTTATCAGCTTTCATAATTATCCATAAACTCCTTCAACTGATCAACTGTACTTATGTTGAACACGCGGATTTCTTTCTCATTATGTTCGGCGATCTTCCTTACAAGTTTAGTTAGGGAATCTCCTGGACCAATCTCCACGAAAGTATCTATACCTTGATCGAGCATAGCTTCAACGCTATCCTTCCATAGTACCGAATGGCTAACCTGTCTTATAAGTGCAGAGAGCAACTCTTCCTTATGTGTGCTGGGTCTGGCATAAACGTTGGTTACCACTGGTATTTGTGAGTCAGAAAACTGGACTGAGTTAAGATCCATTTCAAGTTTTTCTTGAGCCGGCTTTAGCAAGCTACAATGAAAGGGAGCGCTTACTGGCAGAACTACGGCTTTGGAAGCTCCTGCCTGTTTCGCCTTCTTTGCAGCGTCTTTGACCGCGCTTTTCTCTCCTGAGATTACTATCTGTTCATAAGAGTTGTAGTTAGCTATCTCAACAACACCAAACTCTTCTGAGGAGCGCACAATCTCAATCAGCCTGTCAAATTCCAGTCCAACAATAGCTGCCATTCCTCCGACTCCAAGCGGTACAGCTTCCTGCATATACCTCCCGCGATTCTTAACTATTCTAACCGCATCTTCGAAACTCAATGCGCCTGAATGAACAAGAGAGGTGTACTCACCAAGACTGAGCCCGGCAGTGATCTCGCATTTGATCCCGATTTGTTCAACCGCTTTCAAAATTGCGATAGACGTAGTTAGTATAGCCGGCTGTGCATTCTCTGTTTTGACGAGTTCTTCTTCGGGACCGTCGAAGCAAAGGCTGCTTATCGAGAAACCCAATGTAAGGTCAGCCGTCCGAAAGACATCTGCCGAAACAGAGAACTCACGAGCAAAATCCGACCCCATGCCAACATATTGCGAACCTTGTCCTGGAAACACAAATGCAATTTCGCTCATCGTTACACCTCTCCGAAAATCAAAGTGAACATTGCTGTTAGCAAATCAAATACTATCCTGAGAAAGACTTTTGGGACTCCAAAAAACCGCCTCGCTCAACATAAACGCGAAAACTGCAACCAAGAATAAGAGAGCGGTTATTGGCCTCGTTGCCCAAATACTGAATCTTCTCAAAGTGAGACTCGAGTTTCTTATTCTATAAGGGTGATTAATCCGATTCCCTGTCTAGCCCATGTAATCTAGAATGTCTTTGATTGTCTTAAACCCGTTGATCTGTTCTCCGGAAAGTTTCTTTCCAAACTCATCGTCCATAAGGACTATGAGCGAGAGCTTTGCCATTGAATCCCAGCCTTCGATTTCCTCCATCTTCATTTCCTCGTTAAGTACACCTTCGTCAAGTTCGAGCATGTCTTCAAGTAAGTCAAGCTTTTCACGATCTGTCATCTTGTTCACTCCTTAGTCATTATTCGCTACTACTTTCTAGACAAGTATCTATTCACATGATGAGCTAATGCCATTGTGCCTGGCATTAACTTGATGCACCGCTATCTATTACAAGACCGGTTCCTGTTATTATTCTCGATTCATCACTCACAAGAAAAGCTACTGCATTTGCAATGTCATAAGGTTCGCCAAGTCCTAGACAATATGTGCTGAACTGATTGTCGCTTTCGGTACTGGCAGTCCTTTCCGCAAATCTTTCAAACATCTGCGTTTTCACAAATCCTGCAACAATACTGTTTATCCTTATTTTTTTATCGCCCAACTCTTTCGCCATTGAGCGTATAGCGCCATCCATTGCAGCTTTTGTAGCACTATATGCGGTCTTTGACTTAAAACCTCTTATACTTGAAACCGAAGACATTCCGACAATGCTCATTCCCTCTCTGTATCTTCCCTTCTTGCTTAGACAGCGAACAATCTCAACGAAGCTATAGAAGTTAATAAGCATCATTTCATGTATGAAGTCATAAGTTGTCATTTTCAGTGGTCTCATTAACGAAACGCCCGCACTGTGAACAAATCCATCAAATGGTCCGATCTCTGTTACTAACCTATTCAAGAGCTCTTTTTCGATACCTTGTACCGCTTTCAGATCATAGCTGTACCATCGGTGACTCTCTCCCTCCAGACTATCTAGAACAGCTTGTAGCTTCTCTTCGTTTCTAGCAACCATTATAACTCTTGCTCCCAGTTTGCTTAAGTGGACTGCTGTCGCTCTTCCAATTCCGCTGGAAGCTCCTGTTATGAGTATCGTCTTACCGCGAAGTTGTAGAGGGTTAACCATGAGAGACTGCCCCTTCTCCGTAGGAACTATCAGTATGTACTATTGGCTGTATTCCAACCACATCAATATATGCATCTATCGCTCCCCACGAAAGACCAACACCGAATCCGCTCATAAGAAATCGCCTTTTGCCAGTGATTCCTTGCCCCTTTAGAAAAGACAAAACAAGCGGAATCGAAGTGCTGCTCGTATTGCCATAATGAATCATAGATATCGGGATCTTCGATTCATCTGCTTTAAGTTTTCTGGCGATCTGCTTCAGTATATACTGGTTTGCCTGATGGAGAATGAAGTAATCATAGTCCTTTTCAGAGGTTTGATTCTCTTCCATAAATCCCAGTAAATATCTGGGGACTTCCATAATTGTGAAGGCGAAAACGTCCTGGCCATTCATGTATGTGTCGTAATCAGAACGTATATTTCCGTCTGCCCATTCTACTCTCTCAGTTGGTGCACCGATATTCCTGTACGCACCCGCGGGTACAATGATCTTCTTGAATCTATCACCGAATGATTTGACCGCATAGACTATTGGACTGGCATTTTGGTCTTTCTCAAGCAAAGTAGCAGTGCCACAATCGCCAAAGATCATTGAAAGAGAGCGGTCCAGAGGAGATATTCTCTTGGTGGGGGTCTCTGCAGCTATAAGCAAAGCTCTCTGAACGTTGCTGCTCTTCATAATAGACGAAGCAACTACCAAACCGTTCACATAACCGGAACAGCCGAGGTTGATATCGAAGCAGATGCACTCTTCGGGCAAACCCAATCGATGCTGAAGAACAAAGGCGGTAGCAGGCAGCCTGTAATCGGGTGTCTGAGTGACGACAATCAGTGCACCTATGCTGTCTTTATCGATACCGAGTTTGCCAATTAGGTTCTCAGCAGCCACGTAACCCAGATCTGAAGCAGTTTGTTCTTCGCGCGTCTTGTATATTGTCTCGACGCCGGTTTTTGAGATTATCTTGTCTACAGCCTCTTTACCAAAATCATTATAACGAGATACAGAATCAACTCTCGTAGTTGGTAGCGCGCAGGAGATTCCGGATATTGCAATGTTCTCAATTCGCCCTTTAGACATTGCCAAGATCACTCCTTTCTTATCAGTTGACTGTATCGTTAATCAACCCTGTTCTTACTATAATTTGCCGAGCAATTTCTTCTTTCAGAAATCATGAACGAGTTATAGTGACCGGGAAATACCTGAGTCTCTGTTGATAGTGACTTGAGAAATATAAGCGTTCTTTCTATGAACAGCCTTCTACTTCCCCCTTTCAACTGAGTCACTGTGGGATAGTCTCTTAGCAACGTATCTCCACTAAAAAGGTATTTGTTGTCAATCAGGACACATATACTGCCTCTTGAATGCCCCGGTGTTTCTATCATAAGTATTCGGTGACCCTGCCACAAGAATTCTATACTGTTTTCAAAAGTCTCGTCAGCACTACAAGAATATGGTTCGATAGATTCTGGAAGTGCTCCTTTAATGGGAACAATCTGAGCCAAGACATCAAAGTACTTCGAAAAGTTCCCGCTAGGGGACTCGATTTCCTGTCCGCAGGCTTTGCTACAGAGAATCCTGCAATTGCAATTATCCTTAAGCCAGTTAACACCACTTATATGATCATAGTGCTCGTGCGTGAGAACAACATAGTCTATAAACATATGCGACAGCTTCAGCTGCTGTAAAGTCTCCGCGGATTCGAAGGGATCTATAATTATCACACGGTTCCCACAATGCACGATATACATATTCGAATTCAACAGAGGAGATTTATGAGAGCTTATGCACAGCTCTTTCGGATCCTCATTCACTTCTAAAAGTCCACTCTTCTCGCCGGGTTTCCAAATACCTTTGTTCCTGCCTTGACGTTACGTATTACCACGCTACCGGCGCCAATGTAAGCGTCGTCTCCAATTGAGACTTTTGGCACAATCGTTGCATGATTACCAACAAAAACACGTTTTCCAAGCTTTACTCTGCCCAGAATACCACATAGAGAACTTATCGTTGTAAAATCGCCGACAGAAACATCATGAGCAACAGTCGTACTTTGCAAGAATACGTAATTTCCAAGGCAAGCGTTCGAACCTACTGATGAATATGGATACATAACTATACCTTCTCCAAGCTCGCAGTAATCATTCAATCTTGCAGTCGGGTGTACAATATTCACGAACTTTGCCCCTCTATTCAGAAGCTTTTCAACCACAAGTTGTCTTCCAAAGGGATCAGCAATTGCACATGTATACTCTTCATTAGGCTTAGGACACCATTCTTCAATTGTACACAGGATATTGAAATCGCCTTTAGTTAAGGTGTTCATGTCAAGACCGGTATCCGCAATGAATCCCTTCAAATTCCAGGTCAGTCGTTCTCGGTTTATGTCTTTTACGATCTGAAGCACTTCTCTTGCTGCATTACCCGCCCCAACAATAATCAGGTCTTTCAAAATCTCGCACTCCTCTATGAGAATTGTAAGTCCATAGCATTTTTTCTGGAAAATAACATATCATGCCAAATCATCTAAACAATGGTGCTCTCGGTCAAACTAAACAAGTACTTCGCATATTCTGTCTTCCCAAGCGTGTTAGCCAGTTCCTCGAGTTGCTCCACTGTGATATAACCTTTCCTGTATGCAATCTCTTCAATACATGATATATAGAATCCCTGTCGCTTTTGAATTGCCGCGACGAAATTGCTAGCTTCGAGAAGGCCGTCTTGTGTGCCTGTATCTAGCCAGGCCATTCCTCTCCCCATGAATTGTACTTTGAGCTGGCTAAGTTTCATGTACTCTTTGTTCAGGTCAGTTATTTCTAGTTCTCCTCTTGCGGAAGGCTTCAAATTCTTAGCAAGCTCACAGACTTTGTTGTCATAGAAATAGAGTCCCGGGACAGCGAGGTTTGATTTCGGCTTTTCCGGTTTCTCTTCAAGGCTTATCGCTTTGCCCTCGCTATCAACCTCGACTACGCCAAAAGAACGGGGATTCTTGACATAATAGCCAAATATAGCTGCTCCTTCATCGAAGTCGGCTGCGCTTTTGAGTATTCCAGATAGGCCCTGACCGAAAAAGACGTTGTCTCCCAGAATAAGGCAGCATTTATCTTTGTTTATGAACTCCTCCCCAATGATGAAGGCTTCCGAGAGCCCCCTGGGCTGTTCTTGAATTGCGTATGAGAAGCTCAAGCCTATCTGCTCACCTGTTCCGAGAAGCTTTTCGTAAAGAGGCAGATCGGTCGGTGTCGAGATAATGAGTATCTCCCTTATCCCCGCAAGCATCAGAACGGATAGAGGATAGTAGATCATGGGCTTATCATATATAGGCAACAACTGCTTAGATACTACTTTAGTTATCGGATGAAGTCTTGTTCCTGCGCCACCGGCCAGTATTATTCCCTTCAAGTTATCCCCTCCAGTCCTTTTATATCAGATTTTATAGTTTTTGTTATAGAACTCCAGGTACTCTCCCGAGATAACGCCTTCAACCCATTCTCTGTTGTTCAAATACCAGTCTATGGTCATCTCTATTCCTTCGTCGAACATGATCGTGGGTTTCCATCCCAGTTCCTGAGTTATCTTCGTCGGATCTATACCGTATCTTCTGTCGTGGCCCAGTCTGTCGGTCACATGTTTTATGAGCGATTCGTTTATCTCCTGGTCGCCCGTCTTCTCTCTAAGTATCTCGATTATCCTCTTGACTATGTAGATGTTTTCCCTCTCGTTGTGACCGCCAATGTTATAGACTTCTCCAGATTCACCATCATCGAAAACCATGTCGATCGCCCTGCAGTGATCTTCGACGTACAGCCAGTCCCTTATCTGCTTTCCATCTCCATATACTGGAAGAGGTTTGTGGTTGAGCACGTTGTTTATCATAAGCGGTATGAGTTTTTCTGGAAACTGGTAAGGACCGTAGTTATTCGAGCATCTGGTTATATTGACAGGCAATCCGAAAGTATCGTGATAGGCTTTGACTATTAGATCTGCCGAGGCTTTCGACGCAGAATAGGGACTGTGCGGATCAAGTGGTGTCTTCTCCGTGAAGAAACCCGTTGATCCGAGAGCTCCATATACTTCGTCAGTTGAGATCTGAAGGAACTTGGGTATTGTACGTTGTTCGTTGTGCGTTGTTCGTGAAAAGCGATCCTGTATCGTTCCTTCCTCTTCCCTTTGGTCTAGACTTCGCCATTTTCCGTCTGGCAGTTGCCAATGGTTCTTGGCTGCATCCAGTAGAACCTGTGTACCAAGTATGTTGGTCTTCAAGAATATCTGGGGATCGTGGATAGATCTATCCACGTGTGACTCTGCAGCAAAGTTTATCACTCCGTCTATGTTGTGTTCGTTGAAGATACTTTCAACGAGTTCGTTATCGCAGATATCGCCTTTGATGAAGCTAAACCTCTTTTTCTCTTCTTCAGTTAATCTGGAAAGATTGTCCAGATTCCCAGCATAAGTGAGATTGTCCAGACCTATCAACTTTCTCTCAGGATGGCTGCGAAGATAGTAGTAAACGAAATTGCTACCAATGAAGCCTGCCACACCTGTAACTAGAATTGTCATTTATACCCCCTCAATCATCGCTTCTGAAAGTCCAGTTACTCTTTTAACAGATATTATATAGCAAAGTCGATTCGATTTTGTTGATTGTCAAGGGTTTTGTCAATTGATTGTGTCGAGAAAAGCTGTTCTGAGTTTCTTGTATCAGCTATCTTTTTGCCTTTTTTACGAATGAAAGTGCCAGATCTTTTACGATGTCGAGCTCTTTGATCTTGAAAAGCTTGCTTAATCCGATGTATGTAGTGAAACCGATAAGTGTCTGAACAAGCAATTTGATCAAGTCTCCGCCCGGCATTAGTATTCCTGTGATATATACAATCGCTCCCATGGTAAATGAAAGCAGGAATGAGGGGAGGATGTCTTTTATTTGGTCTTTGATCGAGTAAGAGATCAGTTTCTTAGAATATATTGTGTTTATGAAATAAGAAATATAGGAACTCAGTACTGACCCCCATAGCAAGCCTATGATTCCAAGTTTTAAGAGTAAAACGATAATAATTATGGCTGTGAAGCTGGCTTTCTTGATTATCTCGAGTTTAAGAAAGAGATCGGATCTGCCTTTTACCTGAAGTATGTTCAAGTTTATCGCATGGAGCGGATACAGCATTCCTGCAAAGCAAAGGATTTGAAAATACGGTATCGAAGGGAGCCACTTAGCACCGAACAAGAGATCAATCAAAGGGCCGGCTATTGCGGCGAGGAAAACCATTATAGGGAAGTTCAGGTATGTGGATGTTCTGATGATTTTTGCGAACCCTGCCCTGAGGCGTGATTCTTCATTTTGCATACTGCTAAGAACGGGATAACTAACACGCTGCAAAGAAGTGCTTACTGCGTGAGAAGCTACTTCTTCAAGTTTCTTCCCATTGGAAAAATATCCAAGATCCGTTGCAGAGAAGAATTTTCCGATTATTACATAGTAGAGATTCATGTAAATTGTATTCAAAAGCCCTGAAACCAGCAAACGCGAGCCGAATCTGAAGAGCCTCTTGAAAGAGTGAAAGCTGAAAACAGGCGAGGGCTTCCATTTATTCGAAATTGATAGGAGAAAGGCTACCAGAAACTGCATCGTCAGGGTTCTTATAACAAGGCTCCATACACCAAAACCAAAATAGGCGAGAACGATTGCAACAGATCCCGATGAAATGGAGGCTATGATGCTGATCTTTGTCTGGGTCTTGAAGTCTATCCTTCTGACAAGCATAACTCGCTGAATTATGCCAAAGGAGTTGATAATTAGCACAAGAGATAAGACCCTGAGGATAGCTATCAGTCTTGGTTCTTTGAAGAAATCACTTATAAAAGGCGCTGAGAAGAAGAGAATAACATAGAGCCCACAGGCCATAGCTAGATTGAAGTAGAAGACCGTTGAGAAATCCTCTTGCTTTGCTTCCTGTTCACGAATCAAAGCCTGGCTGAAACCGCTATCTATAAAGGATGTAGATATCGCTATGAATATCGTTATCATCCCTATAAGTCCGAAGTCTTCGACAAGCAATAATCTTGCCAGGATTACCTGAATAATGAACTGAATTCCCTGATTGGCTATCAGATCAGAGAAACTCCAGAAGAGCCCCGAAGCAGTCTTTTGCCTAAGATTTGATGATTCACTCATTCAGCTTTCTCCAGTGAAATCTATGGAATATCGTATGCTTCGATCCACTTGAAACTTTGTCTGAGCCCAACACATGATTCAATACAGTAAATGATACATCGAAAGATATGTGCAAGTGTTAAGAAGCTGACTTGAAAAAGAGAGCGATGGAATACTCTGCAATAAACCTTCTCTGCTCTTTACGCAGGAAGCGAACTGAATCGACTGAATCGATGACATCCGAGATAATCTGTGATACATTCGTTGTGGGCATGAAATCATTCTTTCGTATGGTTTGATCACCACGAATATACGATGATTTCGTGCCTTTTTCAATGACCCTGTTCTATTTCCTTCTTTAGGTTAAGTCGTCAAAATGCATAAGCTGAGAATCATAGATGATGTGTTATAAACAAGATAATGGTGATCAAGCGGATAAGGAAACAAGAGATTCATTCGAAATCAAAAATGTGATTTACAGCAGCTAAGCCTGGAAATATATCCAAGACTTCCCTAAAAATAGGGAAAACATAGTCTTTAGATTTGTCCTCAATTATTCCGGCTTCAAATAGAAGTGCGGTTATGTACTGAAAGAGTGAGATACTCATTAAAAAATCAGTCCGTTTCTGCTTTTGAACCAAATTGTTCATCTCCTCGATTGATTGGCGAGTGTTTCCTTTGCCATTTTTATTTATTAGTGTATATAGATTGCCAGCAAACCGAGAGATGTCTTTTGGCATTAGCTCAGGCGGTATAAGATTCCGCTCAAACCACGTATGGCAAGTTTCAACGATACGATTTTTGTCTTCTGTCATGCTGTGGTCACTTTTAGTGATTTCACCTGCAACGGTGTCAAAGCAAAGGATAAGAGTATCAAGTTGCTCAACTGTAGCTTTTATTTGCGATGCTAATCTTGAACGCCGCCAATCAATGGAATCTGATTTGTATGTGAGAGCGTGATTTGTGACTGACCAGGCGTGCTCGAATGCAGAGCAGATTTGAACCTCAAAATCAACATCATATATAGAGAAGTATGAGCGATCTAGCATTTCCTCTGGAATGCCTTTAAGTCGACAAGTCATTCTTGTCGAATCAAAACGGAAAACATCTGGAGCTTTTTTCTTCTCTCCTCGAGTTGTTTGTTTAATACAATCAAAGGCGCTTCTAAAGTATTGGATAGTCTCTTTTTCTTCTCTAAGGGTGGGTATAACGACAGTAAAAGCAATGAGATCGTCCAATTCCTTCCATCGTTTGAACCTTCCTGTTTCGATCTTCTCAGAAATCGATTCAAGTGACTTCTTTCTATATTTGAAGGCATATCCCTTCTCTTCGCAGAAACCCAAGATTTGTTCTCGTGCAAATCTTGCCGTTTTCTCCAAGAACGAATCTATCTCCGCATACTTTCTCTGGACTGAAATAGGAACGATCATAGACTTTTGATTACGCTCTCCAAAACTCTCATCCTTGTTCTTATTGATCCAATGTTCTTGGATGCCGAGCGTGCAGCCTCATAGTAATCTGCTAGTGACTTGTCTGATACCCTTTCCGATGGGTTGTCAACACGTACCAAAAACTCCATTAGTCTTTCCGCAAGTGCACCTTTATCAATTGGCAGTTCTTCTGCCTTGTAAAGCTTAGACAGAACCACAAAGAATGAATAGAAGTCAGCTTGGTTTCGTAGTCTCGATCTAGAAAGTTCTGGTTTGGACGCAGCCGTCTCACCAATATAACGTACAAGCTGTTGAAATTCTTCAATAACTACATTCTTATCTTCCCAAGACATCTCTCTTTCGCTATAAGCTTGATCAAGTTCATCTTGATTATAGGATTTCTCACCCTCTTCAATAGAAAGCAGCAATTGCGAGGTGAATTCTACGTCCTTCATCTGCCTTCTGCTTCGCGAAGCAATTTGTGGGAAGTTATTCGGTAGCTTTTCAAGAAGAAATTCGTTCATTTCTTCTGACTTCTCAATAAATGGGCCGCCATACTTCGCGTGTCTGAGTTCCTGAGGAGATAATCTTGCGACATTTCTGTTTATTCTGTCAAATATATCATGTATCACTTGTTCTTCAGTTGTTGGGACATATTCGACAAGGATCTGATAGGTCCAGAAAGAGATCTTTGTTTCTGTACTTAGCTCGGAAAAATACTTCCCCCGAGCCTCTGTTACTTTCCCATTTTCACTTACCGGAAAGAGGTCATTCGCAAATTCGAACAGTGTTGAAAGTCTTTGCTTACCGTCAACGACACTGAACGTTGATCTTCCTTCAGGGGTAATGTGATGAAACAAAAATACAGCTGGTGATGGATATCCGAGAAGTATGGTGTCAACAAAATATTCCTTATACTCCTGATTCCACACACTTCTTCTTTGGTATGGCGGATCCATGTCAAGCAAGCTACGGGTGTTGAGGTCCCAGAACCAAGATATAGGTTGAATGTTTGATTGTCTCATTTCTCACCTCTCTTAATAGCTATTTATCACAAGAAACAACAATTTCTCTGGTACATTATTTTATTACTTAACAATTGGCAATAGAAAAAACATTGCATATAGCAATCCAGAAACCAAGTATTTAATTGTGATTATTATACATTAGAGAACAGATAAATAGCGACTATATCCTCATTATAAAACCCCGGCTCGCCGGGGCATTGTTTTAGGTCTCTATTCAGTTGTCGAAGCGGTGTGTACAGTGGAAAATGTCCACCATGTCTTGTCTGTTTCTATTCGCCTGGTCGGTCTCTCGCTCTGTGTGTCATATCTCTGCCCTCACTTCGCCAATACTTTCATGGCGCTTTTCCAGAATCCCTTTTTGAGGAACATTACCACCACATCTATCGAGATGTCGAGGATGAAGTCGAAGAATTCCGGGTCGATCTTCCATTGTTCGTCGGGCAGTGCGTCTTTTATCATTTGTTTCACTTGCTCTTTCTTGGCCGGGCCGTCGCCGGGGTGTTCGACATAGCTGGCGAAGAGAGCGATGAGATTCAGCAGTTCTTTGAGCCAATTCATGGGGTTGGGCCTCCTTTGTGATTCGTCCACCGTTTGATTCGTCCTTCGTCCCGGATCATGGACCCGTCCTTCGTCCTTGGCGAGCCAAAGACAACGTTTCCAAATGTTATTATTGATCCGGAGGTGGT
>Ga0208462_1000700_pt1 | contig 29411 bp, 29 predicted proteins | sample AD_SCU001_MetaG_FD_184452 | JGI IMG/M metagenome (GOLD analysis project Ga0208462, IMG submission 184452) | Active sludge microbial communities of municipal wastewater-treating anaerobic digesters from China - AD_SCU001_MetaG (SPAdes) (version 2) | ecosystem: Engineered > Bioreactor > Anaerobic...
ACCAGCCCGCTCACGCAGGCGATGTGCTCCCCGGCCTGCGTGATCCGGATCGAGAAGTTCCGGCCCCGCCACTGCCGCTCCACGTAGCCCTGCTCTTCGAGCTCCCTGAGGTAGCCGCGGTTGGTCCGGTTCAGGAGCGCCCTCTTCTTCCCGGCCCGCAGGTAGCCGTCCCGCTCGGCCGTGTGCAGCTTCTCATAGCCGTGAACGTTGGCACCGTGGAAGAACCCGATGATCTCCTCGCTTGTCATCCCGTCGGTGCCGGCCTCCTTCCGCCGGAAGAGCTCGACGAGGAGCCCGACGTTCTCAGGCCTCGGCATCATGATCCGGAACTGCTGGAAGACTTCCGTCCTGACGTTCTCGACGATCGAGAGGCCGTGCTCGCACTCCTCCCCGTCCCCCGTCGCGTAACGGTCGGCGCTGACATAGTAGAGCGGTGCCTCATGCACCATTGCCGCGAGCGTCACTGCGACCGAGGTCTTGCGCCCGCAGGAGGACATGTTGACGTAAACATCGTTCCCCGCCTCTTTCTCGGTGCGGATGAGGCAGGAGACGACTTTGAGGACGTCCAGGATATCGAACATCGCGACCGGGACGAAGGTCACGGCGATCCCGAGGTCCTGCAACCGCTCCGTCACCCGGCCGACGAAGTAGTGCTGTTTTTTGACCATCCCGGGATCGAGGTCGGCGTCCGGCGGGACGGCGAGGATGTAGGCCCGGTCGGCCTTGTTCTTCGTGAAGGGCGCCACGGCCCGGTCGATCTCGTGGCCGAGGGGGATGATGTGGACAACGTCCCGCAGGCCGCCCGTGAGTGCCTGGTTGTTCTCTTGAGTCACAATATTCACTAAATACACGTGAAGTTGTTAATGGTTTGGTCCCGGTATACACTCTACTGTCGATAGGAGGTATCAGAACATGAGAACCAATCTTCAGGGGCTTGCCGGGCGGCGGGTGGGGCTGACCGCCGTCTTCTGGCAGTATGGAACCTACAGGGGCAACGGATGCTGCGGAAAGTCCATCCTGCTCAGGCACGTCCGCGATCTCTCCGGCCGGCTGCTTGCCGACCATATCTGGATCAACTACACCGCCGGGTTCGACGCGGCCGGGGAGTTCTGCCGCGGCGATATCGTCCGGTTCGTGGCCACGGTCGATGAATATGTCAAAGGCTACCTGGGAGAGAAGATCGACGACCGGCTGTTGCGGCCGCCGGCGGTCGACTACTGCCTGAAATTTCCCCGCAGGGTAGAGAAGATCGGCAGGGTCGAGCAGGGCGCATCCCCGGGGTTGAGGTGAGGCAGATGGAGAAGCACCAGCGAGAACAGGTCGACCGGCTGCCTGGCGACCTCGACTTCCCGGCCCTCTACCGGGGGTACGCGTGGAAGAACGACACCTGGGCAAAGGGGTTCCCCGATATCCTCCGGCTTGAGCAGGAGGTGACGGCCGCCGCCAGAGGCCAGGTATTAGGGCTCGACCACGTGCAGAAGGTCGCCCGCTGGGGCGGTATCCCGGACCGGGATCGGATCCACTGCGCCGACCGGCTCTCCGTCACCCTTTATGTCGGTGACGCCCCGGCATACTGGCTGGTGCGCGAACCCGAGAACACCATCCGGGTTGTCGAGCGGCAGATCCGGGGGTTCGGGCCGACATATACGAGCAAACTGCTCCGGTTCGCCGTCCCGCAGGTCTTCGGGGCGATCGACACGCGGCTGGTGCGTGTCTTCGGCTGCGGTGACCCGGAGAAGCAGCGGTATCCCCTGCTCGACCTGACTGCCTCACCGTTCGGTGGCCGGTGGGCGATCCTCGCCGCGCAGCCGGCATGGCCCGGGGAGTACGGGACCTGGACCGAAACCCTGCAGGCGATTGCCTGCCGGCTCAACCGTGAGGAGGTCTGCTGCCCGCACCCGGCGGGGTTCGTGCGTGCGGGTCTCCGGAGCCACGGCATCTGGGTCGCGGCGGACGTGGAGATGGCGCTCTTCTCCTACGCCTCAGCGGTTGTGCGGGGGCCGTGCAAAAGCGAAACCCGGATGAGGGAGCAGCGGGAAGACTCAGTCACGGGAGTGGTCTGATGGCCCATAACGAGCGGTGCAGGAAGTGCAAGGAAACGGTACGGGCGATGCTTGAGAAACTCTACGGTTCGGTCGTTCCGAACCGCCGGATAACCCTTGCGACCCGCCCGGGCGGCTATGCGGATACGCCGGTCTACCCGGCTCTCGAAGGGATCTACCGGTCGCTCCAGCAGCACCGGGGTTTTGAGAAGTTTGTGCGGGCGGACTACGTGGATGCCGACTTCTTTATCCCCGACCCGGGGTTCGTCGTCGAGTTCGACGAGTCGCAGCACTTCACGGAGCCGCGGCTGATTGCGCTGGAGAACTATCCCGCCGCGGTGCAGGTCGGATACTCGATCTCGCGGTGGAAAAAACTCTGTTTGGATCTTGACAGGCATGATAACCGCCCCTTGGACCGGGACGAGCAGCGCGCCTGGTACGACACGCTCCGCGATTTCCTGCCGGCGAGCAAGGGGTTCCTGCCGACCCTGCGACTGTATGCACGCGAGAGGGTCTGGTGCGAGTTTGATCCTGACAATCCGGCGGACGTGGCACGGTTTCGGGAACTTCTGGAGGAGAAGAGAATGTATTCAACACTACCTGAACCAGGTGATTTAACAGTACAGAACCAGGAGAGAGACCCGGCGGTTGCGGTGTCTCGTGAAGTACCGGGCGCAACAAGCAGCCCGACTGCTCCACAGAGTCCTGGTAAACCGGGAGAACATTATGTGGACATCTCCAGAGTTAAGAGAAACGAGGTCCCAGTGCCGGAGGCTCTCCTCCGGTTTGAGTACCTCACCAACGCCGTGAAACTCCGCTACCTTGAGGGCTGCTTTGCCCGCCCTGTCAAGAGGAATGCACCGTTCTTCTCGCGCTCCGCCGAGCCCATCGAGCAGGTTCGCCTCACATCGAGCAATGGTACGCCGTTTCAGGCATACGTGAATACGCCGAAATACGTCGGAGGGGAAAAGGGATCTATCACACTAGGTCCGCTGCTCTCGGGGATTGAACCCGATGCAATCCCTGATGTTCAGGAGCTCTCTGCAGTTGATAGGGATCTCTACCGAAGGGAGATGCAGACCGACGGCTGGCTCCGCCTCTTCTGCGAGTACATGCTGGTCAAGACAGTGATACACGAGCTCATCACCGACACCGAGGAGCATGAGAATGACTGGGGGTATCGGGACCTCAAAGTGCTTCTCGATGCAGCGGGCGCTGGAAAGGCAATCGGCGGCTCCAATCTCCGGGAACTCGTCACCCACGCCCTCCGGCTGGGCCTCGACCTCTCAAGGATCGCTCCCGACGGAGATCAACCCGAGGGGCCAGTCGACCACCTCGCACCGCTGCCCTACCGTGCATTCATGGCTCGCCGGGAAGAGTGGCTCGGGGTGGCGTCATCAGCCCTTGCCGACATCCGCTCGCGGGCGACGCAGGAAAAAATCCATACGGTGATGAAATGGGACCGGTACTCCATGTGTGCCTTTGAATCGGGGCCGGTCTTTATCCGAAAAGAGCCGGATTGGCTTCTGCCGCGGGTGACGTCCGCGCTCGCCTCGTTCACCGGGTGGGACAGCGGGCAGCCCGCCGACCAGATGATGACCGGGATTCTGAGCCCATACCTGCACATCCTGATCGGCTCCTACTGGCACCACTTCAAGGAGGGATGCGATGTCCGGTTCTTTGAGGAACACCGCGAACTTGCAGAGACGATTCCTCCGCTGCGCCAGAAACTCGATGAACAGTGGGCAGAGTTGCTCAAAGGAGCAGAGAGAACAGCCGGGATGCCGCTTGAGTCCCAGACGGCTCGAGGGTTCCAGAATGTATTAGACAATCCGAAAGCACAGAACAGATCACCCGCCCCACAGGCTCTCCCTATGGCGTCACTCGAAGATTACATAAAGTGGGCGAACGAGATTGGCCTCAGCCACTATGTTAAGCCACTCACCGATGTCCTCAATCAACTCTTCCCCGAACCCGATGTGCCGAAGTCGTTCGTGAGTTACTACGCTCAAAACACGCTCGGCTACTCTAAGGTAGATGTCTTCTACCTCTACAGAAAGGGAAGCAACAAGGACCGTGTCAAGTTCCGAGTGTACTATAACGTCCTCGCTGCGTCCCTTGGTCAGGGCACCTCCAAAGAGGATATTCTCGAAATGCTGCCCTGGAATGTCGGGGATAAAGCACGCAACGGGTACGTAGATAATCCAGCCGAGTGGTATTTCGAGGGGTACTTCACCTCGAAACAGGAAGTGGATCATTTCCTGAACGCGATTAAAACTAGGAAGCAGCACGTTTGAGGTCGCAAGGCAGAGTAGGATTTGGGTAATGACCAATACCCGCTCTCTTGCGTCGATACCGCCGCCGAGATGAGGTTTCTGCACGACACCCTGCTCTCCACAACGTTCCCAGAGCGATGCTAAATCAGAGGCCTTTTCTCTTCCAACCCGGAAAGGTCACATACGGATAAACGGACTTCGGAGAGACACTGAGATGCAGCAAAAAGGATGCCCATGGCTCGGATCATACTCAGCCGCAGCATACATGGCCGAGAGTGTGACCCGGTTGCTCGCCGAGCCACCGGCATTCGCCTCGCCTGAAGTACGGCAATACGCACACTATCGGAGCGGGTTCACGCTCCAAAAGCCGAAATGTTTAGGGTCAGTGAAGCACGAGACCTTCGGCTCGGTTCTCGGAAAGATAGCCCAGCGCGGGATCCCCGCACCCTGCAGTCTCCAAGTCGAGCGATACGTCCTCAAAGAAGCAGAAGCAGCAGAACTGCTCGATTTTACTGAAGAGGAGGGTTCGGGTGCATTCGTATTCCGGTGCACACCGCGCAGAGACAATCTCGCCACGCTGCTGCAGGCCTGCTGCATCCCTGAACTGCTCCTTGCTGAGGATGAAGTCAACGCACTCCTGCAACGCTACCGGTCGCTCTGCACCGAGTCCGAACAAAACTTCTTCGACACACTCATTGGTGAACTCCCTGATCCACGCCTTGGACTCCTCTTCCTGCCGCAGCGCCTCATAGACTCGATGGGGGTTCAGGATCACCACGACGAACGGGTGGACTTCGCACTGGAGGTGCCTGACTATTACGAGGGATGGCTCAAACTCGTCATCGAGATCGACGACAGGAGCCACACCTATGCGCAGATGTCGAAGGATCGGAAACGGGACCGTGACCTCAATGGTGCGGGATGGACAGTCTTTCGGTTTCCTCTTGGAAACAGGGCTGGGTGGCAGGAGAAACTCCAGCAGATCGTCGCAGAGATCTCCAGAGCCATACCACCTGAAATGCTCACAGCGGCCGAAACGCTACGTCACATGGAGGCACAGGCACAGGCAGCACTCTGCAATCTCGTCATGCTCCCCGTCGCCGAGGCGCAGATCACCGCGGCTGTGGCACAGGTCGTCTACACCACCGGAAAAAGCTCCATCCGGATCGGCAATCCGCAGAACCTCCCTCTCGAACCGGTCGTGGCCGCGGTACGGAAGACCGTGAACGCAGTTACCGCACTCCACACTCCCGGAGAGATGGTTACGGTGACGCTCGTCTCCGACGTCCACCAGACTACAGACCTGATCTACTATGGGTATCCGTCAGCAGTGGTATGGGATGCACTCGCTGCCCGGGACGGCATCGTTCTGGCGCCACGGCAGGTATGGTCGGAGTACGTCGAGCCGTTCCTCTCGGCCTCGCCCCACGCGGTCGCGATCGACAACGTGGGCGCCGAAGCAATGCGTGCGAGCCTCAAGCATCTGCTCCGGAACGTCTTTCGGAAAGTGGCGTTCAGACCTAAACAGCAGGAGATCATCGAACGAACACTCTCGCTCCGCCCAGTCATCGGCCTCCTGCCCACCGCCGCCGGCAAATCGCTCTGCTACCAGCTGCCTTCGCTCCTCCAGCCGGGGTTCTGTTTCATCGTCGACCCACTCCGGTCGCTGATGATCGACCAGAAAAGCAGCCTTGAGGCGATGGGGATCCATCGTTGCCATGCTTTCATGAGTGGTGTCGGGGACGCCGATACGAAAGATGCCGAGATCCGGCAGCGTGGATACGAGAAGATAGAACGAGGTGAGTTCCTCTTTGTCTTCAACGCACCCGAACGGCTCCAGATACCGGAGTTCATCGATCTGGTCAACCGCCAGATGGGCAACATAAATTACTGCGTTGTCGACGAGGCGCACTGCGTCAGCGAGTGGGGGCACGACTTCCGGCTCGCCTACATGAACGTCTGGCGGCGGATGGGCGAGTATGCCGTTAGGAAACCAACCTTCATCGCCCTGACTGGCACCGCCTCGCAGAATGTCCTCGTCGATATCAAGCATATTCTCAAAATTTACGAGCCAGAGGCAGTCATTGAACCGTCGACGTTTGACCGTGCAGAGCTTATCTTCGAGGTTCACCGGGTATCGGAGGCGGATCGTCTTACGAAGATCACCCAGATAGTACGGCGTCTCATCAATGATCCATCACTCGCTGCCGGCGGCACTCCTAGCGGTCTCATCTTCTCGAACTTTGCAGAAGGAGATGTGGGTGTTACGCAGATAGCAGGGGAGTTAAGAACGAGAATTGGCCTTGACGTTCCGATGTACTTCGGAAGAACACCCGCCGGTATCAGTACAATGGAATGGGAGCAGGAAAAGGCAGCACTGCAACTCCAATTCAAGAACGACCAGATCTCCCACCTGGTCTGCACCAACAGCTTCGGGATGGGGATCGACAAACCGAACATCCGGTTCACCGTCCACGCCATGCTCCCAAAGTCGCTCGAGGACTTCTACCAGCAGGCCGGGCGTGCCGGCAGGGATCAAGCACCGTCCCAGTGTGTCATAGTGTTCGCGGATGAAGAGCCAGAAGCCGCAGATCGGTTATTGGATCCCGAAATAACACCGCACGATGCACTCACTCTCCGGTCGGATTACGCTCTTGGTCAGCGGGAAGATGCCGTGCGAAGCCTCTGGTTTCTCCGGCAGACCTTTCGAGGGGCATGGTATGAGAGCAGGGCGCTCTACTATACCGTTTACAATATCCTCGTGCCCCGGATGCCGGATTCAGGTGAAACGAAACGCTTTGATTACTCCATCTTGGATTTCCCGCCCCGTTATGCCACAACCGGCGACCCTGCGAAAGCGTCTGCTACAGATCTCAAACAGACGCTCGAGATGGCGCTCCACCGCTGTTACCTCACCGGGGCAATTGCGGACTATGCCTATGATTATACCGGGAAGCGATTCCGCATCGACCTCAAGCGCATCGATGCCACTGACATATACTCTCACCTTGTCGAGTACCTTGGCGAGCACATGACCGAGGCGGAACTTCGCATCCTGTTCAAAGATCGCCAAATGCAGCATTCGTATGAAGAAACCGCGTACGACTGCGGATGTATCCTGATCGAATACATGTATGAGACGATCGAGAAGCGACGGCGGCGTGCCATCCTGCACATGCTCCAGGCAGCACGGGATGGAGCGGAGCAGGGCCCGAAAATGTTCCGCAAGGCGCTCCTCGAGTACCTCGAAGCCTCGGCATTCACCAAACCGGTCAAGCAGATATCACGAAGTGATGATCACCGTCTCTGGCTGGAGGTACTCGCCCAGGTGCAGGGGATGGACGATCTCACCCAACTCCTCGGTGCCTGCCGGCGGCAGCTTGAAGAGTATCCGTCCCATCCTGGCCTCCTGATCCTGGCGGGATTCTGCCGGGCTGCCGGTGCCACCCCGGAGGAAGGAGTCAGGGATCTCGCTGAGGGTTTCAGGAACCTCAAGCGGGAACATGTGGCACCGGAGGTCTGCGGTGAGGTAGAAGATGCCATCATCAACCACACCCGAAGGCTGATGCCCTCTAGGGAGCCTGACATAAGCCGGGCGATACAGGAGGCGGATGTCCCGATCATCGGTCCAGACTTCTGTGAGCCGGAACCGTTCGACCTGTATGAAGAGCAGCAATTGTTACAGGCATTCGAGCAGTTTGAAGAGTTTTCTATGCCCGCTTGTGACCCTGGCGTTGCCAAATGGTGTATTCCACAGAAGCTGGAACAAGATTGGGAGTTATACGTGGATCTGTGGGACAGGGAATTATGTTGCGATGATGAGTGCCTGGACGAGAGTTATATAGATCCTGACGTTGCCATTCAGGTTGACGAGCTACGCCAGAGGATTCGATTCCTTCAGGACCTGCTGCTCGATACACAAAGGCAGGAACCAGTAGCACCGGAAGTCTGGGACGAGACCATCCAGAACGAGATAGATGCGCTGAAGGATGAGATCGCTGATCTCAAATCGGCCATGGAGTGCAGTGAATTTCCCGATCTCGGTGAATTTGTCGATGAACCCGATGATTTTGATGAGGCCGATTTTGTATTTAAGGAGGTAAGTGATCTCATTGAGCTTGAACAGAGGCGTATTCAGCATGATGAGTTGCAGTTTGCGGTTATTGAGGATGAACGTCGATGGCAGCTGATGGAGGTGATGCCCCGATTGAAATCTGTTGTCAGCAAACGATCGGAGCCGAACGATCAGCCTGGAGCGGTATCCGACACTATCGAGCATCGCCGACGCCAGGCGCGTGTTGAGGGAGACTCTGAACAAGATAATCAGAGTGAAGATGGAGTGCCCGGTTGTCCCCAAAGTGAAGGGCTGGGGCACGTGATTTGCGGCGCTTCAAGGCGCCCCTGTTGCACCATCCCCGATCCCGGGCCCGGCAACGAAGCCCTTAATACTAATCCAGATTAGTACTAATCATGATTAGGGAGTTTGTCGACCGCGAGACCGAACGTGCCCTTCTCGACGAGGAGTGGCAAAAAGACGGCGGGCGGCTGATCATCCTCTACGGGCGGCGCCGGATCGGCAAGACGCGGCTGGTCACCGAGTTCATCCGCGGGAAAGAAGGCATCCTCCACTTCGCCGAGGACACCGCGCCGCAGATCCAGATCCGGCGGCTGCAGGAGGCGGTAGCCCGGTTCTTCGCTGACCCGCTCCTTGCAACGCTCGAGATCTCGACCTGGGACCAGCTCTTCACCTACCTCGCCCGGATACCGCTCGCCGAGCGCCGCTACCTCGTCATTGACGAGTTCACCTACCTGATCAAGAACGACCCAACCGTCCTCTCCGCGCTCCAGAAAGCCTGGGACACCGCCCTTGCCGGATCGAACTGGTGTATCCTCCTCTCCGGGTCGATGCTTGGCCTGATGACCGACAGTGCACTCTCCTACACCTCGCCTCTCTACGGGCGGCGGACCCGGGACATGCTTCTTGAGGCACTCCGGTTCTGCGACGCACGAAAATTGCTCCCCTCGTTCTCCTTCCCCGACGCTCTCAAGGCTCACCTGACTATCGGCGGCGTCCCCGAATACCTCCTCAAGGCCGGGGACCACCCCGACTATGCCACGTTCGTCGAGAAGGAGTTCTTCAATAAGTACGGCTACTTCTACCGGGAGCCCTACTTCCTTCTCTCGCAGGAGTTTCGGGAACTGAAGACCTATCAGGCGATCCTCAACGCCATCGCCGTTGGGAACACGATTCCGGGGAGCATTGCCCAGTTCTGCGGCATGGACGCCCGCCACCTCTACCCCTACCTCGAGGCGATGATCCGGCTCGGGTTCATCGAAAAGGAGTTGCCCCTCCTCGGCAACCGGCGGCAGGGGCTGTACCGGATCAAGGACCCCATCTTCGACTTCTGGTACAACTTCGTCTTTTCGCACCGGCAGGCGATCGAGACAGAGAGCCTTTCGAGCGATGCCGTCGATATGAACCCATACTTCGGCAAACAGTTCGAGGTCTTTGTGCGGTACGAGTTCTCCCGGAAGATCTTCCCGGGATACACCCTCGGGCGGTGGTGGTACCGCGGCGAGGAGATCGATCTGGTCGCCGTCCGGGAGAGCGACGCGAGCATTGTCTTCGGGGAGTGCAAGTGGGGGAGCCTTACGGAAAGGGAGGCCCGCGGCGTGCTTACGCGGCTTGTGCGGAAAGCAGAGCACGTCCGGCACGACCGCTACCCCAACGAGCGCTTCTGCCTTGTTGCCGGCGGCGTCGAGGGGAAAGACCGACTCCGCGAGGAGGGGTTCCTCGTCTACGACCTTGAGGATATCGAGGCGGCGTGCAGCACCGGGTAGTTCCCTGCTCCTGCGTCTGCAGGCCAGCGGTGATGGCGGTCCGGGACCGGGGGTGCTCATTCCCTCCGGAGGGGGCATGATCGGGGAGGTGATCGCAGATTCACTCCCGGTGGACGCATCTTCTGTCACGCCAGGTACGACAGGACCCGCTCAAGGTCCCGGTACCCTCTGCACCTCATCAAGGACCGCTCCAGTCTTTTCGTACTGCACAAACTGCGGGGGTCCTCCTCCGCGAAAGCCCGGGTATCGGGATCTTCCAGCAGCACATAGGGCAACTGCGGGAATACCGACCGGACAGGTGTTGTTTTTCCCGACTGGCGGGGCCCAATCACGGGCTACTGCCGGAAAGCCGGGAGCGAGCGACCGGATCTGTGCCTCTGCCTCCCGCTGGAGCATCCCCTGCATCGGTGTGGACATATTGTAAATACGATTTACAATTTGTCCGGATGAATATACTCCTCTTCGACGGGGACCGCTGTCTCACTCAGGCCGGGCGGGCAGGACAGCACTCGTCTCACGGGTGCACTACGTGAAGGCGCAAAAAGAGGTTCTGTTGGGATGTTCTGTAGTTCACTATATTTCCCCTTCCGGTGCCGGGGTAAGCTGTACTAGAGAGGTCTGCACCGGAGCAGGCGGCGCACCCCCGGTCACCTCCGTTGTATAGATATCCCACTGGCCGGTGTTGTTGCCCATCCAGACGATCACCCCCTCAGAGATCTCCGGATAGGACTGGCCGTACGGATCCTGGGTGATCGGCGTTTCCACTCCGGTGCTGAGATCGTACAGGTAGATGTCAAGGTTTCCGTTCCGCCAGTCTGAGTAGACCACATGGGCTCCGTCGACCGCAACCGCATCAGGATTTGCGGATCCACCTGTTATCTGTGTCACGTTCTCCGTCGATACGTCATAGAGGTATACGGCGGTCTCGTTATCCTGGGCGTTGATCCAGGCGACACGGTTGCCGTCACTCGAGACATCGGGATAACTATCTTCACCAAAATCCCCCAGAAGTCTTACCTGCGGCTGCTCAAGGGACGCTACTGCGATGTCGAGGTCTCCTCCCTCGGTCTCATTATCCGCCCAGACGATCGTGTTCCCCCCGATGTCGGTCAGGAGCTGCTCGTACGGATCGGCGGTCACGGGCGTGATGTTCCCGCTTGCAATATCGTAGAGGTATACATCGCCCAATTCGTCTCCATCTATCCAGACAACGTAATCCTGTGAAACACCCGGGAATCCGGGCACTCCTGAGCCGTCCGTCACCTGCTGCAGTCCGCCTGAAACGATGTCATAGAGGAATACGATATCTCCTTTTGCCTGCGGGTCTACTCCCGTCCACACGACGTTGTTCCCGTCGATGGCAAGTTCGTACGGCAGCCCGATTGGTGTCGACGTCGAACTGGATATGGTTGAAGTGTTTCCTGATGGGATGTCGTAGTGTTGCACCGAGACTGACCTGTCGTCATACCAGACGATACTGTTCCCGGATATTGCTGGAAACAGCTTATCCCCCGGGCCGCTTGAAATTTGTGTCCCGGCACCTGCCGAATCGTTCTGCGGGGTCCGGGTAGGCTGTATCGCCGGCGGTTGTGGAGGCGCGACTGTCGGCGGTAGCGTTGACGTGACCGCTGGCGGTAGCGTAGGCGCGGCCGTTGGGACCGTTGGCGGTAGTGTAGGCGTGGCTGTTGGGACCGTTGGCGGTTGCGTGGGCGTGGCTGTTGGGACCGTTGGCGGCTGGACCGGCGGTAGCGCAGGCGTGGCCGTTGGGACTATTGGCGGTTCCGGTTCGACTATTGGCTGCAGAGGTCCGACTACTGGCGGTCGCGTTGGCGTTGGTGTTGGCGGTGGCGGAGGTTCGACTACCAGCGGTTGATCCGGTTGCACGGGGCTAATAATCTGTGCCGAAGCGAGCCCCGCTGCACAAATGACGGCGATGACGACAATAGCGGCGGTCATCGCCCTGAAAAATATAATCCTCATACGTTTCACCTTCTCCGAGTTGTTGCCGGTTCTCCGTCTCTTGAGAGGTGGGAGAGCCTGTGCATGCGACCACGATCTCGTGTAGGTTGGTCCTGTGCAGAGCGGTGAATGGTGGTATCACTCTTTCCCGGGAATCTCTTCTGACCTCGGTATGCGCATCTCTCGCTGGCGGTCTTTGACCGGGGCGATCTGTCCTGCAGGCGATGCCGGATGAAACTATCCACGGTATCGATGGTCCCACGCCGCGGCGTGATGGAGGGTTGAACGTATATTTTTTGCTCTCACAAGGTATCGGGATGGAGTGCTTCACGGCACAGACCCCCTGCCCGTATTTCCCGCGGAGAAGGATGTTGCCGGAAAGCCGGCGGCGAGCGGCCGGCTCCGGGCCTCTGCCCGGGTGGTACGGTGTCTATTTATACCGGAACCGCCTCCAGAAACCTCAATGAGAGGACGATCCGCAACGGAAGGCTCGATCGCATGCCGGAGATGACCGGAACCGCAGAGCCGCCCGTATGCCCGCCCGGCGGGGCGGACCCGAAGCTTACGCATATCCTCTTCATCGCACTCCTCGCCATCGCCTTTACCGCAGGGTACATTGTCCTCTACGCGACGCTGATCAACGCCGTCTGGTTCGACAACGACTTTGCGGGGGCCAACCGCTGGATGATCCCGGTGGGGGTGATGGCGTTTTCGCTGTTAGTCGGCCTCTGCCGGAAGTACCTGCATGCCCCGACCGTGATGGAAGGCGGGTTCATCGAGTCGATGAAGGGCGGCGGGCATAAGGTCGACTACCGGACGTTTCCCGGCGCACTCCTCTCGTCGCTCTTCTCGCTCCTCTCCGGGGTAAGCGTCGGCCCGGAGGGGAGTATCGTCATCCTCATCGGCGACATCACCGCCTTCTTGCAGAAAAAACTCCGGATCGCGCGCGAATCCGCCGACGCCTCGTTCGGGGTCAACGTAGCCGCCCTCGCCTCGGCGTTCAACGGCATCATCGGCAACCCGCTCTTCACCGGGGTCTTTGCTACGGAGTTCCAGGTGGGAGGCAAACGCGACGCCCTGAAGTTCCTGACCTGGAACCTGCTCGCAGGCTCCATCGGCTTTCTCTTCTACCTGCTTCTCGGGCTTCCCTCGTTCGCCCGGAGCATCGCTTTCGCGCCGATCGGCGAGTTGCATCCCGGCTACGTCCTGTACGCGATCATCCTCGGCATCATCGGAGCGCTGCTCGCGGCCTTTGCCGGCATCTCCATGCAGGGGACCGCGAAGGTCATGGAACGGGTCTTTAACGACCGCATCTTCCCTCCCATCCTTACCGCAGGGGCCATCACCTCGGTCATAGGCTACTTCATCCCGAACCTGCTCTTCTCGGGCGAGAGCCAGATCCACGCGATCATCGCCGATCCTGTCGCGATCGGCGCCGGGATGCTCCTTGCCATGGCTGTTCTCAAGATCCTCCTGCTCGCGCTCGCGTTCCGGAGCGGCTACATCGGCGGCCCCCTCTTCCCCATCCTCTTCTCTGCGACAATGCTCGGGCTTGCCATAAACCTGATCTTTCCGGGAGCGCCGGTCTCGATCTGCGTCCTCTGCATCGAAGCCTCTGCCCTCTCCCTGGCCATGGGAGCGCCCCTGACCGCCATCCTCCTGGTCGCGGTCGTGGGCACGGCCGACACTCCTATGCTCCTGCTCCTCACCATCTCCGCCGTCACCGCCATGGTCCTCGCCGGCGGGCTCAGGCGGAGGAGAGCGGCGCCGGGCTAGGCGCGAGGGCGGCTCTGCATCCCTGCCCATCAGGGGAAGTGACATCCCCTCGGCATGACCGGACTGCTCGACGAAGGGACGGCTACAGAGAAGGGCCGCAAGCAGGTCCGGCGGATCAACGGGCTAGTCAAACTGCTCGACAGGGGCTGGATCGAGTCCCGGGAGATGCCTGCCGCCGGGCACCCTATTCCTCGTCCCGGGCAGGGCAGGCGAGTTCGCAGGCACGACAGTGGTCGATCCGTTCCCTGCCGGAGGCCTTGTCGGCGTTCATCCGCGCCAGGCACCGCTCCCGGCTGTACCTGCCGGCGGAGAAGGCATCCATCGGGCAGACATGGACGCAATGCCCCTCACAGCCGGCACAGGGGAGGTCTCTTTCTGGGAGTTCCTCGTCGGGGCATTCCAGGTCTGCCCATACCGCCCGAAACCGGATTTTCGGTCCGAAGCCCGGGACGAGGACGAGGTTGCTTCTCCCCATCCGCCCGATGCCCGCCATGCAGGCCGCGTCCTTTAAGTAGATTCCGCCGTCTTGCATCCGGTAGGGGATGACCCGGGTTCTGGTTCCATACTTCTCCTGCAGCCAGCGGGCGAGCTGCTTGCCGATATCCGCGAGGATCCGGTCGCCGGGTGTTCCCCGCCCCGCTTCCCAGAGGTCGAGTTCGGGATCTTCCGGGTCGTGGTAGAGGCCGAGGACGATGTAGGTCCCCCGGTCGGTCCGCGATCCCCGGTAGCCGTCCGCAACCGCCGAAGGGCAGTCGATGAGCTTTGCTGCCGGGACGGCGCCCGCCACGTCCGCCCCGAGTTCGCGTGCCTTTCGGATGGCCGCCCCGATGATCTCCCGGTCGTCGGGCATGGTAGAGGGATGGGGGCGGGGGGTGAAGAATGATCCGGTGGTTCGTCTTCCAGATGAGGGGACCCAACTTATATGAGCAGGGGGGTGCAGGCTGCACGACACCAGGAGGAGTTGAGAGTATGGAAGAGAGAGAATCATCGTGCCCGTTTCAGAGGGCATTCGGTCCGGGGATCTGCGGGATGCACCGGCGGCTCCACGAGATGATGGCAGCGCCCGGAAGAGCGATAATGCCCGTGATCCGGGGTGCAGGGATTCCGGTCGATCTCCGGGATCTTGAGGACGAGGTCGCGGTCGTCGCCGACCTCCCGGGGATGGAGAGCGGCGATGTCACGATACGGCTTACTAGCCCGGGGACGCTGCGGATCACCGTCCGGCGCAACGAGCCGCCGGAGGAAGAGTGGGAAGGCTACGCCGTCAGGGAGAGGTTGTCCGGCGAGATGACCCGAATTGTGAGCCTTCCTGCAGACGTCACGGAAGAGGGTGCGACGGCCACCCTCAGCAACGGCGTCCTGGCGGTGCGGTTGAAGAAGATTCCAGAAGAGCAGGGGGTCGAGATCCCGGTCCGCGAAGAGGCCTGACCGTTCGGCACTCCCGCCGGAGAGGCAGCAGAGAGCGGTACCGGGAGGCTAACGAGAGGGTGGAGCCGTTCGGCCGCACGGAGGGGAGAGAAGGGGAGTTTGAGATGGCAGCCAAACACCGCGGGGAACGAGGAAGTCCGGCGGAGAGCAGGCGGTGCGGCGGTACCTGCTGCCGGGGCTCACCGTCGTGCTCAGTCATACAGGCCCATCGCCAGGTAGTCGTCATCCGAGAGCTCGTCCCAGAGTTCGAGAACGAACGAGCCGTCGTCCAGGAGATCACCCGGGATCACCCGGTCAGAATCGACCTCCCTGACTTCCTCAACCCCTTCAAGGGTTCTCACAAGCGCCTTCATTGTTAGCGTCTCCGTCCTGTGGCCGACCTTATCAGAATGGCCCGGGGGTCTTCCGGTATTAATAATGCCATCTTCGTGCACTCGTTGCTCTCCGGCCCCCCTGGCGGGGCAGGCCCTCGTGCAGGATGAAGGAGTCGTCCATCACCGGGAGTGTGTCTTTAGATTGGATTGCCGACCGGTCTCAGTCGATATTCCCATTCTCGTCCCGCTCCCATCCCTCATGCTCAAGGGTGAGCGTCGCGATACCGACGGCGTTTCCGCCGGCATCCATCTCCTCCGCAAGCGAGGACGATGCCCTCTCTGCGAAGTGGCGATCTCGAGCCAGCACCCTTCCGGTAATATTGGCGGAAGGCTGCCCTCAGTACCCGAACCGGCGATCGTAGCCGGTATGGTCCAGCCACTCGATGATGACGGCGATGGTGTCGCCGTCGCTGGCCACGGTGTACATCAGTCTCCAGGACCGGGAGAGGTTGTACTTCCAGAGGTTCGTTATCGGCGGGTATCTTTGTAGATAGACCTTCGGGATCTGCCTCTTTTGAACCTGCGTGCCGCAAAAAGCGTTGGCCGATATCGCTGTGATGGCCTTGTCGAGGAGAACAGCCAGTTCCTGATCTTCTGCGCGGGCCGAGGTTTTCAGAGCCTCGAAGGCCTCTTTTACCGTTGTGTCTGCAAAATAGATCGCGGCCCTCATGTGATCCGCAGATCCTCGCGGGCCAGGTACCATCGGACAAGGTCGGGATCATGGATCCAGCAGACCTTCCCCCGGGGGTCAATGGCGATCTTATTTGATTCCTGGAGGTACTCGATGATCGTCTTGAATGTCTGGTACATGACCTTTCGCGGCAGGCGTTCCCACAGCGCTCGGCGGCGGTATTCGCCACTGTGCTCCCGGATGAAGTCTTCGACCATTTTGATCGTATCGAGTGTGGGAGAGTGAGCGGATCCGGCGCTTGCAGACATGATCCTACTGTTGTTGTATGAAGATATATAACAAACGGATCTGACCGCGGTCATAATTCCCTTGCGGGTCGCCATTCTCCTGGTGCCCCCGGGTATCGGAGGGTACAGGACGATGGATGGAGTGCTCAAGAGTAACGATGCATCCCGTCTTCCGGATCCGGCAGAACCTACTTATTATTCGGGAGCGCTACGGCGTGGCCCGTATCGGTATTCCTTTTTCTGCGCCTCCAGGGGAAACGATCGAGGGGAGAATGGCGCACGTCGCCGGGAACAGCGCAATCGGGCTGCAGATCTCCTCGCCGGATGACTGCAGTTTATTTATACGGGCCGGGTGCCACACGTCAGCAGTTAGAGGAATCAATATGGGGGAACTCTCATGCGACGAGGACGCCGTACCGGTCAGATCATAGTCATACTGCTGATCGGCGCCATCGCCGTCCTCTACGCCCTCGACCTGGCGGGGGACGGACAGGGAGCGACGGAACTTGCACCTGCGGAGGTGCGGGAGTACCAGGGGGAGCGGCTCTCCTCGATTACGGATTTTCGTGAGAACTCGATCCGTGGCCTGCAGCACGTGAATGCAAGCACGTATACGCTCACCGTCGACGGGCTGGTGGAGAACCGAGGGGAGTACTCCTACGATACGCTCATAGAACGGTTCCCTCACTACCGCAAGGTCGTTACCCTCTACTGCGTGGAAGGCTGGGACGTCACCATCCTCTGGGAGGGGGTACGGGTCAGGGATCTCCTGGAGGAGGCGGGGGTGAAACCGGAGGCGAACACGGTCATCTTCTACGCGGAGGACGGCTACTCCTCCTCACTTCCCCTTGCCTACATCGGGGACAGGGATATCCTGCTCGCCTATGCCATGAACAACGTCACCCTGCCGGCGGAGCGGGGATTCCCCTTCCAGCTGGTGGCCGAGGACCGCTGGGGCTATAAGTGGGTGAAATGGGTGACCCGGATCGAGGTCTCCGACGATGAGAACTACCGCGGCTACTGGGAGAGCCGGGGGTATGCGAACAACGGGAGCATCGACCGGTCCTTCTTCGACCGGGGATAGGGAGGAAGAGGGATGGTGCGGTTCACCTGCCGGAAACTGGTCGCCCGGACCCTCCTTGTATTAACGCTCCTCTTTGTGATCAGCGGCTTTGGGATCACGGAACCATGGCTCGTGCGGTCCCTGACGTTCGGGCTTCTCGATAAGGCGCTCTCCCAGCAGATCCACTTTCTTCTCTGGGGCCCGTTCCTGATCGTGCTGGTGCTGCACCTGTACTACTCCTGCGGGGTATTCAGGAGGTAATGCTCAATCGGTCATCGCGGCAGGAGATATGCCCTGCCTGCTGGAGTGCTATGCCGTCTCGATCTCCCTGACCATCAGGGAGATCCCGCCGTCGATGCCTGAGAAGAATGCAACGCCGTTTTTGCTGAACGAGTCGTAGGGGAGAATGCCTGCCTGGACAAAGCCGCAGCGTTCAAACGCTCTTCTGGAGATCGGGCCGGTGCAATCGGCAACCGCCCGGGAAAATCCAAGTTCGCGGGCAGAGATGAGCGCACGCCGGATCATCGCCTGTGCCGTCCCGCACCCGCGGTACGGCCGGGCCACGCCGATCTGGTAGATATGCAGCACGGTGCCTGCGGCGATCTTGTCCCGGTCGATGTACTGTTCTTCCAGTTCGTCGATCATCTCGACGGTTTCACGAAAATGCGCAAGAAACTCCGCCATCTTCGCCCCTTCGGCCGCGAGGTCGCCGGTGAGGTCAAGGCAGAAGATGAACCCGGCGATCTCGCCTGTCCGTCCGTCGCGGGCGATATAACTCAACTCTTTTCTGGCAAGAAATTCGGTGTACCGCCGTGCATACGGCAAAAAGATCTCCGGGTCCGGTGCATAACGGTGCGTTGTCGGCTCGTCGGCGATAAAGACGTCCGTGTAGAGCCGGGCCGCCTCTTCGACGTCGGCCGGTTTGAGGGGAAGATAGACGGGCGAGCGGGGGTGGTCGGCGCTGGTGGCGTTTCCGGCGGGTCTTTCCATGGCCCAGTGTTTGGGCTGTCCTGGCTTATAAGTCCCGGGCAGCATCGGCGGGTTTCTTATAAAAATGCCCGCGTACCTGCTATGGTGCCGTTTTGAAGCAGCGTCCCGAACCCTTCCTGAAAAGGGCCGGGGACCGGACGTTTGAGGAGTTCGCGGGGGATCTCCCCGCACTTTCGTGCGAGCCCTCGAACCGCTTTCTTCGGTAAACAGGTGCTTGTCTGATGGCAAATTCTACTCGATCGAGTCTGAAATGCAATCAATCGGCAACGCACGGGAACCCTATACGAGCCGGTCTTCTTGCTTCCGCTCAACTTTTGTTGAGGATCTTCTCCCCTCCAGCCCCCCGGGAACGTACCTCTCCATGCCTTCCTCCATATGCACCCTCTCAAGAATCCCGCTTAGCGCTTCAGCAAGTTTCTGTGCGGCAGCGTGCGACATGTAGACGCGTGTCCCGTTTACCAGCGCTCTCCCCTCCCGGCGGACGCCGGGCATCTCCAGAAAGTCGATACAGACATCCCTGTGCGTTACCTGCACATACGCAAGGTTTGAGTAGGAACTGTGCGTGATATCCAGCTGCAGCTCCTCCGGCTCGAACTGATAGAGTTTGCGGAGATCGACGGCGGCTGCTCCGTCTTTTTTCTCTTCCTGCTCCTCCCCCATGGCTACGCCCCCACGGAGAAGATCGAATACTTTGACTCTGCTTCCCGTGCAGAGCAATCTTCTCCCGTTGTCCATTCGCCGGCATAGTTCGTCGCGACTGCAAGCGGTTCCGCCTTTGCCCTGAGCGATCTGTTGTAATAGTCCAGGATCGCTGTGTTCATGCAGTCCGTCCCGCCCCGATCGTCGATCATGGCATAGGCCAGCAGGGAGAGCGCAATGAACTTCTTTGACTCGACGACGACTCGATAGACCGGATGCTGGGCGTCACTGGACACGTTCTCGATCAGTCCGAGTCTGACGAGCACCCTGAGTGCCTCTCTGATGCTGGGGGCCTTTTTGCCCGTCATCTCCTCAAGGTACCCGGGCCGATAGTCCATCGTCGGATCGGCGACGATCTCTTCGACGACCTGAGCGAGAACGGTATTCCCGAATAGGCCACCATACGGTTTGTCCAGGAACTCTTCAAGTTCTTCTGGAAGCTCCGGCAGTTTCTTCCCTGACATAATCATCCCTCCGCGTAACTATGGTATCTGTAATTCTACCACGATCGTGTCACTACTGGTACTCTAACCGGGAGTAAGTAGTAGCCCGTAGTGAGTAATGGCCAGCAATAGTAAAAAAATATTCTGATACAGGATCTATTCTTTCAGTTTGGTCCAGTGCCGGTGGTGAGGCACTTCGAGATCGTAGTATGTCATCCATTGATCCGCCCACACGGGCTTTTCAAGTTTGATGACTTTGTCCCCACCGCCGGCACGGTATAGGCGAATGTAATCCTGTCCGATTGAGTCGACAAATTCTCTCGCCTCAAAGCCGTTCTCTCTGCACTTTCGCTGCGATCTGGTTTTGACCCCTGTGATCGATTATCAGTCATATGTTAGAGCACGATCCCATATTTTAATAACCCTGTCTCAACCGCTTCCAATAATTTACAGCTTGTGCCACGATCCCCAATATTAGAAACACAATTACTATTCCACCAATCCAATCGTCTGGAATCGGAGTGTACCTTACAAGTACCCAAGCTAACGCAACAGCTGCGATAAACGTTCCAACAATTCCACAGCAGTAATCAGTTTCTCCCGCCATACATCCACATTCTTTTCTTGCTTATAAATAGTTATGATTTAATATTAACTACTTTAATAGTAAACGTATGAAATGTTTTTTTAGAAACGATAAGGATTTAGGGCCAAGTATAACTATTAAAGCATTCAACCGTACATTTGGTTTTTGCCTCTGCCATAGGAGAGAAGATCGTTGCGTCAAGTTTCTTGGGCTCGAACACATAATGTGCTCTAGATGTCTAGGCATCTGGCTGGGATATTTACTTGGTGCAAGTATATTCACTATGAGTTTCCGGATTCCCATACAAATTTCACTATTAATGATATTTCCGATGTTGATTGATGGATTTAGCCAAAATCTTGGGATTCGTGAGAGCAATAATAGATTAAGAATAATAACAGGGATACTGTTCGGCATGGGTTTCGCATCATTCATGCTTATCACTATCGTATATGGGATATAATCATTGCAAGACGGTAGTAATTTTTAATTTAGAAAAGAAGTCTAACTAGTCCTAACTTGCTTTTATCATCCTGCAGAAGTTTCGAAATCTTATTATGATCGTATAAATAAGGGTTTACCTGAGCAGCCAGATTGACTTTTAGGGTTGCGGGAGGAACTTTAAATGCAAATGAGACGTGCACTAAACGCTATATTAGTTTTCCTTGTTGTCCTTACGTTAGTACTAGTATGTGGTTGCAGTTCATCAAGCGAGGCATATTCGAGCTCGCCAAACTCTCCACCTGTGACACAATCACCCACAACCACTATATCTCAAGCTGAGACTGTTGTGACTAAAGACTTTGAAAAAATGGCTTTAACAATCAATGATCTGCCCCACGGTTGGATTAAAAATGGTGCTCCGGTGGTAACCGACACTAAGTACGAAGCGGAATTTATCTATCCCAGCTCAAATGCTGTCCTACTAACAGTTTCAATGGAACGCTATGCGACCATTGATGCGGCAAAAGAGGAACTCAATTTAAGGAAAAACAAAGTAACTGAAGTAAGAGTGGATACATTAAAGATTGGTGATGAAGGTTTCGGTTTCCAGCAACCGGCCTATACTTCTGTTGTGTTTAGAAATCGAAACATAATTGTCTCAGTGAATACCAATACATATCCAGCATATTCGATTTATACGTTACAACCATATGCGAAGATTATAAACAATAGAATAAATGAATAATCCATTTTAAGTTGAAACTTCTCCAAAAACAGCAAACGAAAATTTGGAATTAGAAAATAGTTCTGTATACAACCGGGATTTATTATTGGACAAAAAGACATGGCAGTGAGTTCAGTGATCTGTCAGGAAAAAGGGATCCTGAAAAGGGGAGATCGTGATCGGAGTTTTCCACAGGGACAACGATCATTATTATTTTTCTGAGAACCAAAATGCGAACAACCCCTCATCTATCATTGTTCTTCCATCTGGGAGGAATACTTCCAAATCGTATCCTAACGGTACCAACTGCTCATAAGGATTACCGCTTTCTGATTCTATTTTATCAACATCAATAATATTTTTTGCAATTCGAATACATAGTTTTCCTTCGCAACTTGCCATACTCTCGCCCTTAAATTCTCCTATATTAAGGCCCTTATACTTTGCAAAAACCTCTCCACGTTTTTCGACTCTGTAGATTTTCACAGCCCAAGGAAAATCTGTTGATTCAATGGGAATTTCCTTATGATCGGCTGTTTTAAAATTAACATCTATAGTTACACCGTCATCCCATTTCCCATATGTCAATATATACTCTGCATCACTTATTGAGAAATGGGGTGCAATATCTTTGCCGTCTGTTTTTTCTGCTGTGGAATCTTTTTCTACTGTGGAAGCGCACCCTGCGGATAATAATAGGATAATCAATATAATACAAGCAATTGATCTATAGCACATAGGCTACTCTTTACAATGGACAAAATTAAATATTTCGATATAATTACTCCCATCAGGCTGGGACATAACTCTCCAAAAGTACTATATTGAATAAACACCAATTATATGAGTAAGAAATCCTCAAAAAAGGATATAACGGTGTTCTTATGGTCCGGGTCGATGGCTTCAAACCATATAATCAGGGGCAAACCATGCTGCTCCCCCTCTCCCTTGATGAATTCATTCCTGCAGGTCACAAGGCACGGATAATCAGTGCTGTTGTCGACCGGTTGGATCTCAACAGACTCTACAACACGTACTGCACCACCGTCGGTCAGGATGCCTACGATCCCCGGATGCTTGTGAAAGTCCTCTTTTATGCAACCTTTCTGGGTATCTTCAGCAGCAGGGAGATCGAGAGCCGCCTGCACACCGATACCGCATTCATATATCTTGCTGCGATGCAGAAGCCGACCTACCGAACTATCAGCCGTTTCCGGAGCCGCTTCTTCGAGGAACTGGTTCCCATTTTTGAACAGATTGTTCAGATCTGCCAGGAACTTGACCTCGTGGGCCTGAACCATGTTGCCTTTGATGGTTCCAAGATCAAAGCAAACGCCTCCCCGAAGAAGACACTGACCCCGAAACAACTGAGGCGCCGCATCAAAAAGCTCCTCGGGGAATCGGTGAAGGCCGATGAAGAAGAGGATGGAATATTTGGTGCAGGTACACCCTATTTGATTCCTGAAGAGTTTGCACAGGATGCCGACCTGAAGGGGAAGATCGAGAACCTTGTTGCGGTATATAATCAACTTCAGGACTCCGGTGACAAACGGATCAACCTCACCGATGAGGATGCCCGCACGATGAAATGCAAGCAGGCCCGCCTTCCTGCCTACAACTTTCAGACGGCAGTGGATGACAAATCTCAGATTATTGTTGCCGCAGCTGTCACCACCGATGAGAACGACTACCATCAGCTTGTGCCCATGGTTGAGCAGGTGGTGCAGACTACCGGCGAGGTACCAAAGGTATGTAGCGCTGACCCCGGGTATGCGACGTATGATAACTACGAGTATCTCAAAACGAATGATTTGTATGGTCTGATCCCGGATACAATGCATTTTATCGAGACACACGGACACCCGAAATACTATCCGAAGTCTCGGTTCCTCTATAACCCGGAACATGACCAGTATACCTGTCCCGCCGGGAGAACCATGAAGTTCGTCAGGGTTCAGAAGGACAAGTTCGGGCAACCATTGAGTCTTTACCAGGGGAACTGTTCCTGGTGTCCATTGCATCTGGGTTGTACGAAAGCAGCACGGAGATCGATAACGCGACATCCTAAGGAAGAACTTAAAGACGAGATGAGGAAGAGGCTGGCAACACCCGAGGGGAAGAAGGAATACGCAAAACGAATTATTGTAGCCGAAGCCCCGTTTGGGAATATGAAGGAAAACAAACGATGGAGACAACTGAGTCATCGTGGACTGGAAAAGGTCAAGGGAGAATGTCTGTTACATGCGATAGGCCATAATCTGGGGGTTATCTGGAGAAATGTGCCGATCGAGAGGATCAATAACCTTCCCATAGTGCAAAGAGGATCGCCCTCCGGGGTGAATTCGGTTGCGGGGATGTTGGATCCATCAATGTTGGGCTATGATGGAGGGGTGGAGGCTCCTTCATGCCATAGAAGTGGCCGTGTTGGAGGGTATGAGGTACAGATCATGGCACCAGATTATGGAACGGGAGCTATCTGCTCATGACCGAAATTATGAATTCTGGCACAGCCTGCCATAACTGTTTTGAAGCATGCTTTCAGACTCCAGAACGTATCCGCATGACCGATCTGTTTGTATTTAGTCACGCCGGTGTGGGAGCTCGATCGGGCTTTATAACTCACTTTGCAAACCCCGAGTGGGGTTGATGAGATATTTTGGTTACCGGACAGAAGAGCATAATAATAGTTTATTATGCGTTAAAACACATTAAACGGCCACGTTCCGAAACTAGGTCGTTAACTATCCAATGAAATGGTCTTTGTCGTGCCAACAATTAAAGAAGACTTTATGTTTGGATTTAACCTATCATGCACAATGCGGGGAGGCATGAAAGGATGATTGTGCACCAGATTAAGTCGATGGTGAAACCCGGTACGGTTATTCCAAAACCGGATGCAAAGTCAGACTTCGTTATCAAAGGTTGGGGCAAACGTCGTGGTGAAGATGCTCTGATCTACTACATACCCAATCATCGAAACCCCCCAATAAGCCATACCAAAAAGGAATCACAGTGTCCGAATGGGAACAAGCATTCTATGAATTGATGGAGACGGGTTCGTTCAGCAGAGAGTGGTTCAATGAGCACATGGAGCCGTGCATGAAAGAAGGCGGATGCAACTTCACAACGATTGGCGGTATATTTGAACTGCTTGACATTGCACGATATGAACGTGGAAATTACCGAAGGTTGTAACGGTAATCCACCCTAAGACACCCAAGGAGTGCAGAGATTTTGATGGACGATGCATCGTTCGAATTGTTAATTGAGGCATTGAATGATCCAGACTTCCGCAAGCGTAATGCAGCCATAAAGACTATTGTCGATCTAAGCGAACATCGGGCGATCAAACCACTGATTGATGCATTACGTATCGAAGATCACGGTACTCAACGTTTAGCCATTAATGCACTTGGGGAAATTGGAGATATCACTGCAATAGAAGCCTTATCAAGCGTTGCAAAATCTGGGAAGTACCTGCAGTTAGTTCAACGATCAATAGAGCAGATCTTACTACGTAACATAACATCGGAATTGGAGAGACCGCCTATTGACGATTGGAGGGGGCAACTTGAGGACTACAACAATCAACATGACGCTAACAAAAAGCGAATTGAGACGATAACCAGTGCAAAAAATGATATTGGACAGCAAATTAGAGATCTGTTAATTTCTGATTTAAAACAAAAGGCTCAACCACTCATCTGTGCGCAAGATTTGATTGAAGAATATCAATTTTTGTATCAGTTATATAATGCGTTGATCCAGCGATACGAAAACAAATTATACCTATTGAAAGAGAGGCTTTTTGATTTAGTTCCGAGATTTGTTAAGATATACGTAAAGGAAAGGATTCAACAAAATATTGTGCACCGCATAAATTTTAGTCGCACCCATATGGACGCGTACAAATATCTCATCATCAATTGCAGTGTTATTGAAAACGCGGTGGCAAGAGAACTGATTAAAGATCGAACTAAAATGATTATAGCTGATATTTCGAAAATGCGATATACATTAGAATGCGCGCCGATGAACGATGAGACGATAGTTATAGTCGGTGTGCTTTTTGATAAGATAAAGACGCTTAACGAAGAATTAGGTTGCCTATTCGAGACAGATCGTAGCCTCGTCGAGAAAATAACCTATCTTCAGTCAAAACTGAATTGGTATCAATCTAAGGATTTACAGGACCGGGAATGGTATGAAGAGAATAAGCGATATCTGCGCCATACAACATCAAAGTACTGATATAATCAATGTCTAGTAACCTTGACTGTATCTCTACCATCTCAGATCTATCCGATAAGAAACACGATTCTGTATCAGGTGCTAATTATTCAATTAAATGCCATAATGATATCTAACAATTCGAAAATGATTTTATGATCAGATCCAACTCATCATACAATATGGTGATGGTATGTCCCTTGAAAAATCACGCATCCTAAAGTTCGCAGCTCTCTGTATTTGTCTACTCTTCGTTGTTGTGGTATCAGGATGCACTTCTTCACGAGACGTTGGTTTAGATCTGAATGGGTAACGTCTCAGATCTTCTGTAATTTGTCAGAGCTCTGTCTCCTTGCCTGATCAGTCCTTCTTCATGGTCAAATACCTTCTTCCGGTAACCAACTCCACGTTAATGTCCATCAGGATGGATCCGACCAATCGGAGGGGGGATTCTTCATTCAGGAACCGCCTACAACCTTGGTTCTTCGTTTGAGTTCCTTGTTGACCCGTTCCATCATGTTCATGGTTCGGATCCGTTTCTCGTACAGTTTCGGGAATGCCGTGGCCCTGATTCTCCTTTCTGCAAATTTAGGTTGGATCCAGGGCCAATTCAATTTTACAGAAAATTCGTTACATTACCCGGATTAACCGGCTATTTTCTTCAGTAATGAGTCCTGTGTCAAGTGCACATTGGATGGAATTATCCGCATACGCGGGCTTTATCAAATGGAATGAGCTGTCGCGCCGTGTAGGAGCCGCTATGGATGCAAGGGATATGGGCGATGCGTTCGAGTACCGGATCGACAGTAATGATTTAGGGCTTTGAACCTCAGAACAGAAATGCTGCTAAGGGGATTTCCCGATCGGGGGTAGATTCTGCTTTCGATTTGAATTTTGTCCGTGTTGCTGATCTGTAATATCTCGCCAAAGGAGAAAAAATTTGTGCGCGGGGGATCGCATTCCCCTAGGCCTCTTGATAACTGTCTGCTTTCGCTGAAATTTAAGTTTCCGTCGAATTTTCGCATCACCAACCTATTGCTGCACTACCGCCGCCAGACATCGGCCGCAGGGCGTGCCACACCTTCCCACACGCTTTCACCTGCATTCGCTCAGGATGTTTGAACCCCATTGCCGACGATGGTTGCATGGAGTAGACCGGCCAAACAAGAACCTGACGCTCTTGCAGGATCGAAGCATCTTTGCCGCCGACTACAGTTTGTCCCACAGGAGTTGACTTTGCTGGCTTCCACTCAAGAGGCATAGATAGTGGAGCGGTGGTCGATATGATTGCAGAGTTGTAAGTCTTTTATGTTATGGCGAGAACTGATGCAGCGAGATAAATAACAAATTATTTGGCTTGCTATCTTGAATAGCATCATTAGAGAGTGGGTGCTGATGTTAGGACTTAAAGAAGTAACTATTGATAAATACAAATGCTTTAGTGAAACACAGACGTTTTCTATCGATCCTAAAGTTACGGTCTTGGTGGGGATGAATGAAGCTGGAAAGAGCGCTTTGCTTGAGGCGATTGCAAAGACAAACTATTTCGATCAACGTGATCCTTCTTTCAAATTCAATAAAAACCTAGATTACCCGAGAAAAGAGAAGAAAAAGTACGACAAAAGTGGAGTAGTTGCTGAAGTTGTCAAGTGTAGATACATAATTTCTGAAGAACTAACCATTAAAATCAATGCTGATCTAGGATGCGATTTGTTTTCAGCAACAGAGTTCACTTATATCAAACGATATGACGATTCAGAGATTTTCGAGGGAACATCTGTTAGTCTTAGAAATTTTTTCTCAAATAAGTTATCTGGCTCTCTATCTGATAATGACGAAGTTTTGAACAAACTACTTGGAGTAAAAAATAGTAACGACCTAAATCAGGTAATCACGCAAATAGAAGATGAAAAACTGCGAGAACAATTAAAGGGTTTAGTAACGTACTTCCAAAATACACTCAAGTTTGAGAACCCCTTAGAAGAGTACATTGTTCGTAAGTGGATCAAACCCAACATTCCAAAGTTCCTATACTATAGTGAATATTATGCCCTTCCCTCTAGAATCAACCTTCAAGACCTCCGTTCGAACCGTCTAAATGATGAGTCCGCAAAGACAGTCAAATCACTATTAGAATTAGCGGATGTTAATTTAGATGAAATTTTGCACAGCACGGAATATGAGCCATACATCGCTGAGCTCGAAGCTACATCAAACGAGATAACAGATATTTTATTCAAATATTGGAAAACTAATCAAAATTCAAGGATAAGATTTGAAATTGACAAACAGCTAATAAATAACTCCCTAGTGCTGTTTCTAGAAGTTAGGGTAGAAAATCAAAACTATTGGATATCTCTCCCTCTAAAAAACCGAAGTAAAGGATTTAATTGGTTCTTCTCTTTCATAGTATGGTTCAGTAAAATCCAGGAAGACAGAGGTTCTAAGTACATTTTGCTCTTAGATGAACCAGGATTAAGCCTTCACGCTGCTGCACAAGCTAACTTGTTGGAATACATTGAGGATTTATCAAGCGAATATCAAGTCATATACACAACCCACTCCCCATTTATGGTTGATACTCTTCATTTAGACCGTGTAAGAACAATTGTTGAGACAGAGAAAGGTTCAAAAGTGTCGGATTCTATTCAAGAAAAGGATCCAAATACCTTGTTCCCCCTTCAAGCAGCATTAGGCTATGATATTGCTCAGAATCTATTCATATCGAGTAAAAATCTGTTAGTCGAGGGGCCAGCCGATCTGGTGTACTTAGAGGTCATGTCAAATCTCCTTGAAGAAAATGGGAGGACTGGCCTGAGAAAAGAGATCACAATTGTGCCCGTAGGTGGATTAGATAAGGTTTCAACATTCATTTCATTACTTAGGGGGAATAAACTAGAGATCGCATGTATGCTAGATTCTGCCATTGATCCGAAAAGTAAAGCAAAAATGGAAGATCTTACTAGATATGAGATTATAAAAAGCAAAAACATCCGATTCTTCGACGAGTTCACCCCGATAAATGGCGGGAAAGCAGAAATCGAAGATATGTTTGAAAAAACTGAATATTTAAAAATATTTAATTCCGCATTTGAAGAATATGACGATATAAATATTAAAGACATCAAGAACGTTGATGGAAGAATTATAGATCAGATTTCACGCCATCTTGGGGTAGAGAGATTCAACCACTATCGCCCAGCTAAAATGCTCTTGAAAATGGGCGTCGACAAAGATTTTTTTGCATCATCAACTCTTGATCGCTTTGAAAAGATGTTTACTGAGGTCAACAAATTGTTCTAGCATCATTTATCCTCTTCTTTTAATCATAAGGTGTCAAATCGCACCCTACTGGTTAAAATGATTATTGTGCTTTGTAACTTGGCAACCAGCAATAGGGCACTGCTTAAATGCGCCATATAATTTCTTCGGTTTTTCAATCGTCCTTTCACCACAGTGAGTCCCACCCTCGCCTGCTCCCTGCGGTCACTCCTCATTCGCACTTGGTGGTGCTCAACCCGCATTCCGCACGTCCTCCGTCATGTGTAGTATTTTTCGCACTCGCTCCCCAGCAATCGTAGAATCTTCCACAACTCCTCATTCAGGTTCGTCACCCGT
>Ga0208462_1000702_pt1 | contig 29394 bp, 28 predicted proteins | sample AD_SCU001_MetaG_FD_184452 | JGI IMG/M metagenome (GOLD analysis project Ga0208462, IMG submission 184452) | Active sludge microbial communities of municipal wastewater-treating anaerobic digesters from China - AD_SCU001_MetaG (SPAdes) (version 2) | ecosystem: Engineered > Bioreactor > Anaerobic...
AACTATCCAGCAGCCGGATCGCGTACACCTTAGCCAGCCACAGCACCAGAATCTGAAAACCAACCATCACTCCCAGCGCCGGCAGATGAGCGAACACCTCTTCCAGCCTTTCGGTGGCGATATACGAGCTTAAAATTATTGATAGAAAACTACAGAAAATATCTGCAGCAATTAAGACAAGTTGTCGCATACGTCTATTTGATCTTAGCTTCACTTTTTTCTCCCGTAGTTTGCCAATACTATTTTAAACTATTTTTACAAAACAGTTAGTCTTACTATTATGACCCAATCAACTCAGCCATAAAATTTTCTTTGTTTTCCTTCGCAGTAGTTGTCGGCCTACCTAGGTCATCACGAGATCCAAGAGAGCATTTTACTTCTATCATGCTAAGCTCGTTATTTTCTTTAGCATGAGCTAGTGCCTCGTCCAGTTTTTCAAAACTGTCAACGCGAACGGCATTCGGATAACCGCATGCTTTAGCGATAGCGATAAGATCAATTTTGTTAGCGACAGTGGGCATTCCGCCCACTGTCTCATGGGCGCTATTATTTATGACTATGTGTACTACGTTCCTAGGGTTATTAGCACCGATGACGGCCATGGAGCCCATGTGCATCAATACAGCTCCGTCGCCATCAAGAATCCATACCTTTTTTTCAGGTTTCTGAAGGGCGATTCCAAGCGCGATAGATGAGGAATGTCCCATGGAACCGACGGTGAGAAAGTCACGTTCATGTCCTTCGCTTCTGGCAACTCTTATTTCAAAAAGCTCCCTACTTGCCTTTCCCGTGGTTGAAATGATGGGATCATTGCCGGTGACATCGACAATATGTTTTATTATTTCCTCTCGAACCATGTTGTTATGATTTTCATACTTAACCTTACCGCTGAATTCTAGAGCTCCTTTGCGGACAACGAATGCAACTTGTTTACCGCTTTTTAGAAGGGGTAACCATTCCTCCAGTTGAGCTTCAACTTCCGCCTCATTTGTTTCCTTGCTGATCACCATAGTTTTAATATCCATAGCCTCTAGAAGCTTTATGGTCACCTCGCCCTGATATATATGTTGCGGTTCATCATGGATACCAGGTTCCCCACGCCATCCTACGATAAAAATACAAGGAATCCCGTAAACTTTATCATTCAATAGGCTTGCTACAGGGTTTATAATATTGCCTTCACCGCTGTTTTGAAGGTACACCACAGGCACCTTGCCTGTAGCTAAATGATAGCCTGCAGCAAGTGCCACTGCATTACCTTCATTCGCTGCAATGACATGGTTCTTGCTTATTCCATAGGTAGCCATCAAATAATTGCAAAGGGCTTTCAATTGACTATCGGGAACACCTGTGAAGAAATCATATTTTTTTAAAAAATCAATTTTCATTATTCTATCCTTATAATTTTCTTGTACAACTCACGCAATCCGTTTTCATCTAATGCTACAGGATTATTTCTTAATCTATCAATATTTACTGAACTTATTAATATAGAAATATCATTATGATTATGAGAAACAGGGTACTTAATCTCTAACTTTGATAATAAACTTAGAAACCAATTAATCGCTTCATGTTCATTTCGCAAGCCGAAAGCTATTGCAATTTCACTAAAAATATCGGTCAGATATCTAGGTCCCCTATTATCGATGCACTTGTTAAGATTCTTTACCATGTACTCCCACACATAAGGGAAACATACGGCTACGGCATGGCCATGTGGTATAGCAAACATTGAAGTAATCTTATAGCTCATAGCGTGAGCTGCTGTAGTCTGAGAAATATTGATTGCACGCCCGGCATAATTAGCTGCAAGCATTATTTTTTCAGATATATTTTCATCACCCATAAGATAACGCTCATAATTAGCTACAATTAACTCTATCGCTATTTTGGAATACTTCTTACTCTTTCCTGTCGAATTAACAGACCACCATGACTCTGCCGCTTGACAGAGGGCATCAAGCATAGTACATATTTTTTGATAGATCGATAGTGTTCCTAATGATCTTGAATCAAGAATAGCATAATTGGGAATAATACTTTCATGTGTTACAGATTGTTTCTTGCCTTTATAATAAATAGCAGCATATTTTGTTGATTCACTTCCAGTACCAGCCGTAGTAGGAATAGCTATGAGCGGTACTCTGGTATCTTTAAACTCTTGTTTTAAATAGTTACTACTTTTTTCCATTTTACAAAAAAGCTTAATACACTTTGCTACGTCAATTGCGCTGCCACCACCTATGGCAAGAATTCCATCACATCTTTCTTTATTAAATAACTCAACGCCTTTGCAGACATCTTCATACAGAGGATTAGAAGAAAAATCAGAAAAGCATATATGCGATATATGTTGACTATCAATTTCATCTTTTAAAGGTAGTTTTTTATATGAGTTTTTGCCGCATACAAAAAGTATTTTACAACAACTTAATTCTTTCAGTATGTCTGCAATTTTTTTTACACTACCAAATTTACTCAAGATAGTTTGCAAAAGACTATTCCTCCGGTATGAGCGTAATTATATCCTTTATAGACATAAGTGTAGCATCACACTCCTTTGCTCGATGATGTTCAAGAATCATTCTTGCCGCACTTTGCATTGCCGGGAAGCCGCTACGTGTAAGCTGGTTTGCATAGATGACAATATTTACACCACGGGTTTTGAACTCAGCTTCTGTTACTGAATTGTATGATGTTGGTACTACAACAATAGGTGTTGTTTTTTCTTTAGCTCTATACTTTTCAACAAATTCAAAGACTTCAGTTGGATCGTGTTTTCTACTGTGAATCATGATCGCATCAGCACCAGCCGCTGTATAAGCAAAAGCCCTTGTTAAAGCATTTTCCATTCCTTGCTCTAGAATAAGGCTTTCGACTCTTGCACAGATCATAAAATCTTTAGTTTTCTGAACCTTTTTCCCAGCTGCAATTTTAGCACAAAAATTTTCAATGCTATCTTGGGTTTGTTGAACTTCAGTGCCAAACAAGCTATTTTTCTTAAGACCTGTCTTATCTTCAATTATAACCATTGAAACGCCCATTCGCTCAAGAGTTTTAACTGTATACATAAAGTGCTCTGTAAGCCCTCCAGTATCACCATCAAAAATAATTGGCTTAGTAGTAACTTCCATAATGTCGTCAATGGTTCGAAAACGTGAAGTCATATCGACGAGCTCAATATCAGGCTTACCTTTTGCAGTGGAATCACAGAGGGAAGAAATCCACATTGCGTCGAACTGATAAGACTTACCTTCCTGATGTACAATCGTTTTTTCAGCTATTAAACCGGTAATACCACTATGTGCCTCAATAGCGGTAATTAGCCCTTTCATTTCAATAGATTGTCGCAATCTGCGACGGCGGGCATCAGGTAAAGATAATTCATACTTTGCCCTTGCATCCAACTCTTTATACTTCTTGTCGCTAGAATATGGAAACTCTACCAGTTGACCACCGTATGTCGCCAAAATCGCAATAACCTCATCCCGAATGGGTTTCTGAAAACCAGTTACCCAATCATCGCCATGTACGACATAGGTAGGCTTGAGTTCTTCAAGATTCGTTTTATAAGAAAGTTCTTTTTGTTCTACAACCTTTGTTACTGTAGCCAAATTTTCGAACAGCACCTTTCGCTCTTCATAGGGTACTAGCGGGAAACGTTTATAAGAAATAACAGCCTCATCTGATAAAACTCCTATAATAAGTTTTCCGAGTTTAGCCGCCTTATTGATAATCGTCATATGACCGGAATGCAGAATATCGGTAGAGAAGCACATATAGACTGTCCGACTCTCAACTTCCTTCAGTTTACTCGATACAACAGCTAAATCTTCAGGCGTGTCGATTTCTGAACAAAGCCTGTCTTTAAAGTCAAGCTTATAAAGGTTTATTTTTTCAGAGATATCATTAAAAGCATTTTCTGCATAACACTTTTTTTTAGTCTCATCCCCAGATTCACAATAAGCGGTAATGTTATCCAACCATAGATTCCAATCATTAGCTTTAAGTTTATAGAGAGGTTGGGCGGTCATAGCATTACTGAAATATTCTATACCAATAGCAGTTATAATGTCACCATCAACCACTGCTTTAAAATCTTTCTCAGGAAGCTCTAAAGTGGAAGACACTGCCATACATGATACAGAAGAAGATAGAATATCATCAAATACGCTATTCTCAAAAACAAGATCACCATAGTTGTTGTCAGAGTTTATTATCATGTTCAGATCTCCGCAGGGATCATGCTGATGATCTCCTTGAAAGGCATCAGCATTGCATCGCACTCCTCTGCCCTGTGGTTCTCAAGGATCATTGTGGCGGCCTTCTGCATTGCAGGTACCTCCGCCCTCATCAGCTGGTTGGCATAGATTATTATGTTGGCACCCCGCTCCTTCCACTCCTCCTCGGTGACCGAGTTGAATGAGGTAGGAACAAGCACTATTGGTGTGGTCCTGTCCTTTGCCCTGAACTTCTCGACGAACTCCTCTATCTCGGATGGGTCCTTCTTCCTGCTGTGGATCATGATCGCATCAGCGCCTGCCTCAACGAAGGCGAAGGCACGTGTAAGGGCATCCTCCATGCCTCTCTCGAGTATCAGGCTCTCTATCCTGGCGCAGATCATGAACTCCTTGGTCCTCTGTGCCCTCTTTCCGGCACGGATCTTCTCTGAGAAGTTCTCTATGGAGTCCTGGGTCTGGACGACATCCGTCCCGAACAGGCTGTTCTTCTTAAGTCCGGTCTTGTCCTCTATGATCACCATGGATACGCCAAGACGCTCAAGGGACCTGACTGTGTAGACGAAGTGCTCCGTCTTTCCACCTGTGTCGCCGTCGAAGATGATCGGCTTGGTGGTGACCTCGGTTATGTCCTCTATGGTCCTGAACCTGGATGTCATGTCGACGAGCTCGATGTCAGGCTTGCCCTTGGCTGTGGAGTCGCAGAGGGATGAGACCCACATTGCATCGAACTGATGCCCTCCACCGTTCTGATGGACAACGGTGTTCTCGACGATCAGGCCTGTAAGGCCATCATGTGCCTCCATCGCGGTGACAAGACCCTTCATTCCGAGGACCTTCCTGAGCCTACCGCGTCTGATGTCAGGCATGGCCAGATCAGATCTGGTCCTGGCCTGTATGTCTGCATACTTCTGGTCATTCGAATACGGGAACTCTACAAGCTTTCCGCCATAGGTGGCCAAGGTAGAGACGACCTCGTCCCTGACCGGCTTCTGGAAGCCTGTGCACCAGTCATCGCCATGGACTACATATGTTGGTCTGTACTTCTCTATGTTCTCCCTGTAGCTCAGAGTGTTCTGGTCAACGACCTTGTACACCCCGGCCACGTTCTCGAAAAGGGCCTTGCGCTCCGATGCTGGGACCAGAGGAAGCCTCTTGTAGGACACCACTGCCTCGTCCGACAGCACTCCGACTATAAGCCTTCCAAGCTTCTGGGCCTTCTTTATGATCGCTATGTGCCCGCCGTGGATTATGTCTGTTGCAAAGCACATGTACACTGTCCTTGACTCTATCTCCCTGAGCTTTGCAGTCACCACCGCAAGGTCCTCTGGGTTGTCTATCTCAGAGCACAGGAGATCCCTGACATCAAGGGCATGGATGTTCGCTGCCCCGTTGAGCTCGTTCAGGGCATTCTCGGCATAGACCTTCCTCCTGTCGCTCTCGCAGAACTCGACTATCCTGTCCAGCCAGACCTTCCAGTCATCCCTCTTCAGATGGTACAGGGCCTGGGCCTCCATGGCATCATCGAAGAACTCGATCCCCACCTTCATGACCATGCCGTCCTTTATGACGGCCTTGAAGTCCTTCTCAGGAAGCGGAAGCGTCGAGGAGACAGTCATGCAGGAGACAGGAGAAGCGACGACTTTGTCAAAGACCTCGTTCTCGAAGACAAGGTCCCCGTGCATCAGGATGATGTCATCATCAAGGCATTCCCTTGCGCAGTAGATAGAGTAGATATAATTTGTCTGATCATATATAGGATTCCTCACGAAGGTGAAGTTTAAAGGCAGATTAATGCTGTTACAGTAGTTGACCAGTACACTGTCGTAATAACCTGTGGTAATAACCACATCCTCAATCTCGGCATCAGCAATCTGCCTCAACTGACGAGAGAGGATTGTTTCATTGGCGCCAATCTCCGTCATGCATTTCGGATGCTCTGAGGTGAGGACGCCCATGCGGGATCCGAGACCCGAATTAAGAATTAGTACTTTCATTTTGATACGTTTCTCCTTATGTGTTCGATAATGTCCTTTGCTATTCTTTCTGATGCTTTCCCATCTTCAATATTTCCAATTCTCTCCTGAAACACTCTAAGATCATGTAAATATTTACGCTGTGAGAAATTTGCGATATTTTCTAAAAGTTCTTGAATACTATCCGCCTCTGGAAATGGAAGGCTACTATAATCTATATACAACCCTCTTTCTATATTGGTATACTGTTCCCTATCAGGAGAATACAAAAAGCAGGGGCGCTCAGTTAATGCAAAATCAAATAATGAGCCAGAATAATCTGTTATCAATACATCTGTGCATGCGAGGTATTCAGCCATATCATCATACATGTTCCCATTAATAACGTTCGAATTCAGGGGAATACCACTATTTTCCGAATAAATGGATTCGAGAACGCGATGATGCACACGAAAAACAAATCCGAATTCTCCTCCAAATGTATTAGATAAAGTAGTCAACATTGCTTCAATATCCAAAGCTTTTAATTGAGACAAACCACTAAGTTCAACAGAATCTCTATAGGTAGGAGCAAACAACACTACTTTCTTGTCCTGTGGTAATCCAAGCTTATCCTTTAAAGCCATTGCATTTGTACGATTAGTTAAAATATCATTCCTAGGCGTACCATATAGTCTCACTTTGTGATAAAAACCGTACGCATTCTCTATGATTTTCTTGGTGTATTGACACCCAGCTACAACATAAGTTGTCCCACTACAATAGTATCTATTTCGCTTTTTCGTATAATCTGAGCCTATTCGCTTCAATGGTGTGCCATGCCATGTAGAAATGCTCAACATTCCCGGCTTTATAGCCAACTTTGATAAAATTGTATTTCCACATTTGCTCTGAAATCCAAATACCCGTAAGCCAGTATAATTATCGACCGTAGCCTGACTAGAAAATGCATACCTATAGTACTCTTTAGAGCCAGTCGTCACTTGTAGAGCATACTGGGGCGGTTTTTCCTTCCCATGATTTGAGACAGACCAGACAATTCTGATATTGGGATCAAACTCATGTAGTTTTTCCGAAATATATTTTGGATTATCATTGTACTGTCCACCGAAACTGTCAAAAAATACAGTGTTTTGAATAATAGGTGAAAACCGAGATCTAATAATCCTTATGATTTTGTATATTTTATTGAAGTTCATTATCATCCACACATTCTGAATCAATTTCCTTTCTCACTCTTGATCTCCTAATAATCCTTTTTGATTTATCAGCCAGAAACTTAATTTGATCTATATTAATAATGACGAAAAGGCTCAAAGCAATAATCGAAACAACCACTCTATAGAAATCGATTGAAACCAATATTGCCATCGTTAGCGATATCGCAATATTCATGATAATCTTGGTTAAATCAATCTGTATGTTTAATTCTTTATGAACGCCATGCATTCGTATAATCGCAACGAGAATATAAGCAAAAACTGTACCTATAACGGCTCCCCAAATGCCAATAATTTTAATCCCAATGAAGTTTATGATTATATTCGCAACTGCGGCAATCAATGTAGATGTCATATTGCTGAGAGATTTTTTCAAAGCTGCGAACAGCGCTCCATAATAAGCTGAAATAGAAGAAAAAATAGCACTCATCAGAAGTAATGGGACAAAAACCCAAGCCTCCTTGAATTGGGAACCAACATATATATTCATAAACGGCTTAATAATAGCAATCAAAACAATTGCAGCGCCAAACGTCAGAAAACTATATATTGAAAAAACATTGCTAAAAAACTTTGTATCGTTACTCGACTCTACTTCTTTAATTGACGATATACCCCACGCTTGAGTAAAGATAGTAATAATAACATTGATTAGTGAGGGAATTTTTGTTGCAACAGAATACAGCCCTAGAGCAGAAGCACTTATCATCAACTCAACCATAATTTTGTCGGAAGATTGAATAATCCACCACGAAATACTATTTAGGATTAATGGAGAAGAATAATGGATCATCTGCTTAAACAAATTCTTATCAAATTTTGAGCGCTTTAAATCATCAACAACATGTCCTCCTATAATCACAACCAAGACAGCTATAAAGTGAGCTATGACGTTTGCAATTAAGTATCCTTTTACTCCTAGATGCAATACTAATAATAAGAAAATATTCATTAAAGCGAGTATCGCTGTTTGAATTATGCTCACACCAGCAAAGAGCTTGTTAAGGTTTTTTACTTTAAGATAGCTTGTAAAAATAGTAGTTGCAGCACTTGAAATCACATAAATGCACAAATACCATCGCCATTCGCTTACTGCAGTATATAACCTGAATGCAGGCGTAATTAGAACCGATAATACTGTTGCAAATGCGAACAGAATCACTCCGTTCAACAGCACATCTGCTTGTTTCGCATTCCTCATTAACCCATACCGCAAAATCGCTTCATGTATGGCGACAGTAAGAAATGGAGTTATCAATTGAGCTATGGTAAATACTAATTCCGCAATACCATACTCCTCTGTTGTTAAACAATTGGTATAAAGAGGAACAAGAAGAAACAATATCAGTTTTGACCCCATATTCCCAATTGCAAATATAGTTATGTCCTTAAGTAAAGATTTATACTTGTTGTTCATTTAATCTACCTTTAGTGAAAATGAGATGAAATGTCAAATAGCACAAACACTGAGAATTTGATCATTAATATGAAGTCAAGTTGATTGATCACTCAGATTATTTAAACAGATAAGAAACAACTCCATCACACTCCTGCCGGAATATGAAAGTAACAATCATATAGGCCAATAAGAACAAAAACACTGATGTTTTAACGATTAACCGATTGTATCTTCTTCTATTCTCGAATAAAAAAAGCAGGCGCAACCAGAATCGCTGTGTATATCAAAAAACATCTCGGTTAATCGGACTTAAATTTAAATTCTCATCGATAGTGTTCCAACCACAACAGAAAGAGATGCAAAGCATGATTAAGATTCTCAATCGGACTATTCTAGTTCATTATCGAATGATAAATACTTTCCAAGTGTTTGACATTAATATCGATATTATATTTATCAAACATTTTCTCATCTATAATTCTTGTTTCGGGTAATTGTTTAAGCAATTCCGAAACCCACAGTTGCTCTCTTAACGGCAGAAAAGTTACATTATCTGTACATTTAGCATCAACAGGAACATGAATGGAAGCTATACATTTTAATCCAGACGCTTGTGCTTCGACTAATACTAGTCCAAATCCTTCAAATGTTGAAGGAAAAGCAAAAACATCCATTCCCATCATAATATTATTAACATCGGATCTGATTCCAGTAAAAATCACGTTATTTTGTATTCCCAATTGAACTACTTGATCTTTGATGCTTTTCTTTGTTGAACCGGAAGCAATTCCATCTCCGCCAACAAGTAGCAAAACAGAATCAGGATAGTATTGTAATATTTGACTAAACACATTGACCAAAAAATTATGATTCTTTTGTTTTGCAAATCCTCCTACATGACCAATTACAAATTTTCCGTTTAAATTTAGTTCATTCCTTATTTTTTCTCGGATTTTCGAATTGAAATAAAACTTCTTGCAATCTACCGCATTCTCTATAATAACAACCTCATTTTTATTGTAGATTTTTTTACCGTACATAAAAATAGCAGCATCTTTGCTGCAAGCCAATTTGTAGTCTGATTTATATTTACAACATTGAATAAAATAATAATTCCTGATTTTACGTATAAACCCATTTTGCCCATAACCAACATTATGAGAATGGGCTATTATCGTTTTCACTCCATATTTTTTTGCTATATTAGCGTATGCTGCAACAGCAAATAATGCGTGGCAATGAATTGCGGTATATTCATTTCTATGATCTGAAAAAAATTTTTTTGCTTCTTTTTTGTAATGCAAAAGTAAGTCTGGTTCACTCCATTTATAGTATTTTCCACCTAATGCACTAATTTCTTTTTTAAAGGTATTCTCAGATTCTTTAAAATACACAAAGTCAAATTGTATTTTGTTTCTATCAATTTTATTGTAATAATTCATCACGAAATTTGACAGCCCACCACCTTTTGTCAATGAATGAACAATATGAAGAATTTTAATCATTTATTACCCTCGATAAATTATGACCAAAAAGGAATATAAGGATATGAACTTTGCCACTCTGGTCTAAATGTATAGATTACAAGTATATATGTAAAAAAGACAGCCAAGGAGATTAAAGTTATTATACTCTTATTCTCATTATTACTATGCATTACAATTGCATTTGGATACGCTACAAGAAGAGGGAAAGAAAAGACATATTTGAATCTATTTAAAATAGTACCTTGCATTGACATTAGTAGCATTATTATGGAAAACCATACTGCTATCTTATTTATATCCATAGTTCTACGATAATATTTGATTACTAATCGCTCGTCATTTTTGTCATCAAAAGTAATGTTGCTTTCTTTAATATCAATAAGATTAATTATAATAAACAGTATAAAATACATAAGAAACATGAGTATATTTGCAAGTTTAGCGGTATTAGAATACGAATTTCCCGATTGTGTAAAATAATGCATGTATTGAGGAAATACTATACTAATCAAATTATATAAATATGGAAAAATTGCAAATACAATAATTGCTATTACTCCAGAAACAAAATAGAATTTTCTACTTTTTTTCTCCACGGAAAACGGTAACATAATCAAAAATAAAATTGAACTCCAGTGAATTAAAGAAGCTAACAATACAATGATAAAAAAAGGTATGGTTTTTCTGTTTACAAGCTTATCAAATGCAAATGTCAGTATTGAGATTGCAACAATTTGTCTTACACCAGAAAGAGAGAGATCAAAAAACTGCAAAGTAAGGAACATATAAACGCTCATCCATGGACAAAGAGAGTAATGATAAAAGAATCGTCCAAACGCAAAAGCAGTAAAACCACCGGTTACAATAAATAAAAACTGCTTATCGTTAAAAACAAATCCTATAACTCGGTTTAATAAAATATAGCCAATTTCAAACCTTGAAGTATCTAAAAAAGCACTTAATGATGTATTGTTATTTATCGATTCATACAAATATGTATAGATATCTGTATCATTACCAACATTAATACTTCTAAACATTATTAGGCCACCAAGTATTGAGAACATTATAATTAGATAGTTTCGTGACCCTTTTTGTGTATAAGTTTTATATGCTACCCCTAAAAATATACTTGTAATTATTAAACTATAAAACAGCCACATTTTCGTTTACTTTTCAATGGTTATACTTTACAGGAGTCATATAATCTCCATATATTTTTGTTAAATATTCATGGTATACTGATAAGACCATAAATATACGCCCTTCAAATACTATATCTATATAATTCTCTAACCATTTGTTTGGAATAACTTCTTTAATCTTATAATATCCTTGTATGGGCATTTGAAATCCTGAATTATTTATCAAATACTTGCGTGAATAACTTTCAATTCTTTTTGCACACCACTCGGTAGACAGACAGACTAAAGGAACCTTACAAATAGCTCCAATAAAACTTTTTCTTCTATGAAAAATGTTATGATATTTTCTTTGTTTTACCCAAAAACATTTAGTCAAAAAATCGACTTTATTTAAATCCGATTTAATAATTGACTCATCATTTGAAGCTGCAACATATACGTGTATATCAATATATGGATATTCTTCCAAATGATGAAGATCAACTTCTTTCTCATACACCCTAGCATATACAACTGGTGAAGATTTATTCATTCGATATGAAACCCAAGAAAACTCATCTGCATATTCTATGCTTATTTTCTCAAAATTATTGTAATCGTATATTGACATAAGAATATCAAAATCTTCATCCCAAGAAATAAAACCTTTTTCTCTTATGCCTCCCAACATTGTTCCACATGCTAGTGAATACTTAATATTATTATCCCTACAAGCTTTATCAAACAAACATGCAATAACAAATAATCTTTTTTGTTTCTCTGAGACCACGTTAAAATCCTCCATGTTTTGAGCGGACAACCAATATAGGTTGTACGCACAACCTTATTCGATTTTAATTATTCTATTTCTCACAGCAACAGGCAATATACCTAGCATGTACGCAATATTAAGCTCGATAAAGTAGTAGACCAAGCTTATAAGCTTACCTATTGATGTATTAGATTTTTTTCTTCTAAGAAATACGATAATATAGCCTATAACTTGAATTATAAAAAATATTGACATATTCATGGAGCCTTTTATTGCTGCAATCCCTGAAGTAACAAACATTGTGGCAAGATTCAACCACCCAAACCACTTCATCACCCTATGACTAAAATACACAAACGAACCATGCTTAAAGAATAGCATTCGTGGAAAAATCTTCAAAGCTTGCCAATAGCCAGTTGCATCTTTGACATGCTTAGTAAAACTGGAATTTGATATATTCTCTTCATAAGCCTTTGCACTATCCTGATATAAAACGGCCCCTCCTTTTTCCGTTATTTTTGTTGCAATATAAAATGGTTTATTTATTACATCCTCAGGGATTGTAGGAAACAATGATTTTTTTACCGCAAACAAACTATCATTAGCACCAGACACACACCCAACTTTTGATTCTAGCCTCTTAATTTTGTTTTCATATTTCCAAAATGAACTATTTCCTTTTGGGTTTGTCTGTTGTCCTACGACGCATCCAACTCGTTCATCTGAAAATGGCTTAACAATTTCATGTATTGCAAGGGGATCTAGCACTGTTTTTTCATCTGTAAAAACAATTATTTCTCCCTTTGCATCAATATTGTAACCTCCGTTAATAACCTCCACAACATTAGAATAATTGCATTGCTGAATGTTATTCTTTTTTTCAGCTGAATATTCTCCAACAATTACAATAGTTACAGTAGGATTGATATCGCTTGCGGTATATGTATTTGCCTTTAGTAATCTTAAAATGCACGGATAAACAACATAAGTGTATATAGGGGAAAAAACAGACAAAACAAACAAAACGTATAATAGAACATTCATCTTTTAAACAGGTATTTTGCGAAAGTCTTAAAGCTCTTTGCGGTTCTTACAAGGTCTTCCTTATTTGTTAAGCACTCCCCAACTTTCATTAATATATATTTTGGTCGAAGATAAAACTTCTTTCTAGCATAGTCACAAAAATCTACAAGCTCTTTACTAGAAAGTTCTGGTGTGCAAAGAACACAATTATGAAGACCTTCAGGGGTAAGCCACTCATCATAGCTCTTTGCTGAAATATAGTCATTGCTCTTAGCCCATGTCCATGCTTCTGTCCCAGGATAAACAATCAATGGGAAAAACTGTGCAGTGTCCATACGAAGACTCTTCGCAAAACTAAGTGTCTCCATCATTGTCTCTTTAGTCTCTCCAGGATTACCTACCATAAAGCAACCATGCACACGCAAATGAGCTTTCTTGGCTGCATCATTGAACTTACGGCTTTGCTCGAGAGTTATTCCCTTATGCATACCATCAAGAACTTTCTGGCTACCGCTCTCATAACCAACAACAACGAGGCGGCATCCGGCTTTTTTCATTAGTACCATTGTCTCATACTTAAGATTGACACGGCATTGTACAACCCATTTTAGCGCAATCTTGTTGTCAATCATCAGCTTGCAGAATTCCTGAACATTTTTCTGATCAACAGAGAAATTATCATCATCGATAAGAATTTCTTTAACATTTGGAAAGTTTTTAGTAATATAAACAACTTCATCAAATAAGTTCTTAGCACTGCGTTTACGATACGCCTTCCCAAACATAACCTGAGAGTACATACAATAGAAACATTTGGAGGGACATCCTCGGCTAGAGAATATGCTTACCGTTGGGAAACTAACATGGGCATAGAAATAATCTTCAATATCGAGATATTTTTTATAAACCTCAGCGACAAATGGTAGTTCATCAAGATTCTCAATATATGGGCGATTAGCATTCTCTTTAAGATCCCCTTTTTCTGAATAGCTTATACCTAAAACAGTAGATAAATCCCTTTTCCCTTCAATAGCCTCTGCTATTTCCGGAAGGGTGTAATCGTATTCGTGACGAGCAATAAAATCTACAAAGTCTGCTTTTTCCGGCAGAATCTCAGATACAGTTGCTGAAACATGAGTACCGACAAGACAAGTCTTTACATTCGGTAACGACTCTTTTATCAACTTCGTAAAAGCTAAATCACTATTTATGGAAGGGGTAGATGTATCAATAACAACTAGCTGAGGATTGAATATCTTAATCTGATTTAGACAATCATCCCTTGTAAGACACTTAGCAGGGGCATCTAGAATTTTCAAATCATGTCCCTTTTTGTCAAGTACTCCTGTCGCATATGAAAGCCACAAGGGGAAATAAATTGTACCGCTCTTTGTAACAGCAGGACTGCGAGAACTCTTAGAGTATTTATCCATAAACGGGGGATTAAGCATCAAAATTTTCATTTTCTATCTTCTCCTAAATAATTATTATCTGGTTTTAATACCATTAATGATCCTATAAAACATGCCATAGCAAACTAAAGGAAATGCTTCTTTATAGCATGAAACGCATACTGTAAAAAATATAATGCACTCTTAAATACTGAAAACTTATAATAACAGCGATATGTATTCCATTGTTGCTTTGCAGCTTTCTGTTTACCACTGGTTAACGACACATTTCCTTCTCGATACAAAGAAAGAACTTCATCTAATCTGTAACCAACATATCCTCTGGAAAGAATTTCCTGCCATGTAATGTTATCCTCTGTATGATCAATAAGAGGCATTCGAAATGCTCCTGATTTTCTTCTATTCACCATAACCGTTAAGCAACCGATGGATGTATCTCCATATATGCGTCGAGCAGTCATCTTGGCTGGAGCCCTTATTATTTTTGGTAGTATCTCGCCAGTATTTGAGTCAAACTTTTGGTAATCAGTATATGTCAGAACATATTGTCCTTTCTCCATGAAATCAATTTGTTTCTGCAATTTCTCAGGTAGCCATAAATCGTCAGAATCCAGAAAAGCTATATACTCTCCAGAGGCCATATCTAACGCTTTGTTTCTAGCAGCAGCAACACCTGAGTTTTTTTCATTTTGAAGAATTTTAATCCTGCTATCCTTTTCAGATAGCGAAGTAGCAAGTCGAAAAGTGGAATCGGTAGAACAATCATCCACAATAATCATTTCCCAATCTGTAAAAGACTGAGACCTTACACTTTCCACTGCCTCAGAAAGAAATAAAGCCGCATTATAAGCTGGAGTAATAACTGATACTTTTGGCATCACTTATTCTCCTTTTTGTGTAGTTTACCCGTTCCACCTTCAACAACGCTCTTATCACCTTTAAAAACACCTACAGATCCAAGAAAACATTTTGCGTCCATCTTCAGTCCCAGTTCTCTCGTATACATACCATCATATTTAGCCTTTACAGGAATTTCCAACTCATCTCGACCATTAATCTGAGCAAAACCCGTAAGACCAGGCTTGATATCATTAGCCCCGTACCTATCACGTTCAGCTATCAGCAAATCCTGATTCCAAAGACCGGGTCTGGGACCAATAACGCTCATATTTCCAATAAATATATCCCAAATTTGAGGAAGTTCATCCAAACTATGTCTTCTAATAAACTTACCGGCTCTTGTTATATATTGCTCTGGATTCTCCAACATATGAGTCGGTATGTTGTGCGGAGTATCCATACGCATGGATCTGTATTTATGCAATCTGAAATATTGCTTATTTCTACCAATTCTTTTTTGAGTAAAAATAATAGGGCCAGGATCATCAATAACAATCCATAAAGAAAGGATCAAAAAAACCGGAGATAGTATCAATAACCCGCCAAAAGATAGGAGCACATCTATTATCCTTTTAAAAAGCTTTTCATATATTCCAGCTTTATGGTGTGGCTCACCTATGGCTTCAAGATGCCCTCTAACGCCATCAGCATTTTCAGGATCATTGCTATCTTCTATGAATTTAACCATTTTGCCTTCCATGGGATTACGTTCGTCAGGCTTATTCTTATATCGAGAATAGGGCCTCGAAATAATAGCAATAATTTCTAACATCACAAATATGCAAATTATAACAAAAATAATAACTACAAAAGGATTCACTTATAAGTCCCCACTCAATCGACTCTACTTTTCATGAAATTGAATAATGTTTCCATCAGGGTCTGCAATATTAAAATATTTCTTACCAAACCAGTCTATTTTAATATTAATAGTATTAGATTCTAAGGAAACAGCCACTGTATCTAGATCTTCTACAATAAACGAAATTGAACGGAGCCCAAGAGGTTCTGGGTTGGAGCGTCTCTGGTGCCTGGGATCAAGAAATAATTCCAATCCTATTCCGAAACCTTCCATTAAGATAACTATATCTTGAGATCGATTAATAGTTCGACAAACTTTAAAACCTAAGTCTTTATAAAAATTGACAGATTCTTCAGAACTGACTATTAACGAAAAATGATGAATTCCTGTGACCACGTAGTTTTCCTCGAATCCATTAAAAAGAATCTAATACTCTCTAAAACCATCAAACACCATCAAAAAGATTTGTTTCTTTCCCGTATTTCTCAATATGCCTCTTCATCCATTCTTCAACTTGAGACTTATCCTCTCGCGAATAATATGGAGTAGCTTTCTCCGTCAGATTTAACACTGCCTTTCTATCTTCTATCGTAATAGATTTAATAAAGTATTTCTTTTCAAAGTCATGAGCAGCGAGCTCTTCTCCGTTTGTAAAGGACAAGGTCTCTCCGTTCACATTACACACAATTGGAGCCTTTATTAATTTCACGAACTGATCAATTCTATATGTCATCTTTCAATCCACCTTTTTTCTATTTCATTGTCCGGAGGTTATGAAATTTCCGAACTTATTTCATTCAAACTTAAAGACCACAAATCTGTTCTATGTAGCCTACTTTTCTGCCAATATAATTATTTCAATCGAGTAATTATCATACAATGATTTAACTACAACAAAATAACTTCTCAACAAAAATGTGTCATTAACGACTTATTGACAGTCAATAATCTACTTTTATTATATCATTATGTAGTAATGAGTTAATCTACAACAACATAACGTAGTGATGGGATTAAGTTCTTTACTACCCTAAACAAACAAAATCCAGCCTCCTATAGGGGACTGGGTTCCAAAACGGCTATTTTGCCGCGATCATATCGATTTTATGCTCCTTTTGTCTCTTTACAACACAAAGAGTTGTAAGGGGTGATTGACTTATTATCAACGAAGAGTAACAAAGGTATTTTTGGTAATAAGAGTAAAACACCCAAGGAACCAAATTTAATCATCACTCCGTCAATATCGCAAGCTCCACAGTATCCCCCATGCAGAGCAAGCAAAAACTTTTTCTTTTTTTTCGTCAAATTCCTCTTTCTTGTCCATTGAATAGGTAGTGAGAGAAATCAAGTTGAACAAACCGTCATTACTCTCTCAGCGGTTAACCAAGAGGTCTCCGCAACCTTGAGAAAAAGAATTTTAATCTTTTTTTCAATTCGCTTCGTCAAAATCGCCCTTCTATCTCCAAAGGAAGGGTGTAAGGACATATCAAGTTATATGACTTGATATTCATCACACTAAGAGTGACTAATATGTCACCGCAATAGATATAAGGAGTAAAACCCATGAAAATGACATTGGACAAGTTCATCCCAAACGGCTCCCTCGTTCCAGTAACAATCTGCAATCCAGGAACGAAGGAAATCATTCGCGCTCTTGATGCCATGATCAAGGACATGCCAGACGGTAACAAACTGATTGTGCTGAGTGAAACGACAAAGCAATTCCAGCTCTGGAAATTCCACATCAACACAGGCAGCATCATCTATGATGGAATCAACCATTATAGAGTAGATGTAGTTTCCTTCTTCTCAAGACCAAAGTTCCCAATTCTCACCTGTACTATCATAGAACCGGAAATGACTGATGACGAGCTGAAGAAGGAAGCAGCAATCTTTGGACGCTATATGATCTTCGGTGTAGCCTGACAGGAGGTATCGAATGACTGAATACCTCAGCAAGACTTCTTACTGGCAAACTCTGGAAAGTCAGCCGGTAACAATCAAATCCTCGTATCGCCGTGAGAACAAGGTTGAAAAGACTGCAAATGCAAAAGCTCTAGGAGATGAATTCATCAGACTCTATCAGTTCAGCATTGATCTGAAGAAGATGAGGTTTCCTATTGAACCACGTATAGAACTCACTGATTCCACAGGAGAATACTGGGGTATGCTCGTCTACACCTCAGAATGCCGTCATCATCCGATTGTTCTCGCAAGGCCCAAGCGCTTCAGAGGAGATATCTCCATAACCCGTGGACTTCGTTGGGACGACATGTTCCTTAAATATGAAGCCTGGTACTTCATCCCCAAGGAAACAGTTACCGTAACTGGTCTCACCAAGTTCAAAGGTAAATATAATCAGCTAAACAGTGAAGCCAGGTCCTACAACCTTGGATGCTACAAGATATTCCAAAGTGAAACATCAATCAGTACATTCAGACATAAACGGCTGAGCCTTGTTTCTGGATGCACCATCACAGATTCAACTGGAACATACAAAGTGCTTCTAGTGATGACTACAACTTTTCCTAAATTTCCAGTTGCAATCACCACAAAACAAAGGAGTTCCACATGAAAACAACCATCGCAGACATCATCGGAAAGGATTCATGCCTTTCCCTCGTACCAGTTATCGTCTCCAATCCGAAAGGGAGACAGACGCCAAGACATCTCAATGCCATATTCATTGAAGAATCTGAATCTGAGTCGATTGCAATCCTGGACAAGACCAACACCCAGTTCAACGCATGGCATATGAACCTGGAACATGGCTACCTGATTTCAACAGGCTCCAGAAAATACTCCATCAGACTTGTATCGTTCACAAGCTATCCAAAGTATCCAGTCCTTGTACTCGACTATATCCAGGAAGAGGAAGTCAACTCAGAACTGAAGCAGCTCAAGAACAAGTTGCTCACCAAATACGGAATCTCATGCAGCTAAGGAGCATCAATGGATAACCCAACTACCCCAGATCTTCTGACGTCTAGCGAACAGTGGATGCAGCAACCACTTGAACAGGTCTACATCCAGTCTCTCCATCCTCTCAGAAGCAATTACCATGTTGCCTGTGTTGAGGCAAGGTCCACAGAAACTGACATGATCAAGATATTTCAGTTCACAATGACTAAGCAGGAACTTGGAGCCTATGCCTATCCGATAGAACCCGGCTGCATCGTCATGGACCGCTCAGGGACATATGAATGTCTGGCGGTCTCCTATGGCAGGATGCCAAAGGTTCCGGTTGTACTTGCCCGACCTATAATAAGGTTCGACTCATCAAATGCCGGAGACCGATTCAAGGTTCCTACATTCCTTGATGAAAAGGCCCATATCAGAGACCGCTTCATTCTCTACAAGGAATGGTTCACTTTGCCGGTTGCAGAGGTCAATATCGAAAGCGTCATCTTCAAGAAAGGAGAACATGACTTCCGATGGTCACGAGCAAGATCATCAGGCAATGACATCTACAGGTTCTATCAGCTTGAGAACACCAGACGGGACTTCAATGCGGTCAACTTCCAACTTGAGCCAGGCTGCGTTCTCAGGGACAAGACCGGCACCTACAGATGCCTGTCACTCTTCTTCCCTTCCAAGCCTGCCTACCCTCTGTTCTTCACCCAGAAAGTAGGATGATTATACTGTTACAAACTCCTTCATGGCACTCTCCGGAGTGCCTCTTTTCAATTGTTCAGTAAATTATTACTGCAGAATGAATTAATTACCCTAAAATAACTTGTCAACAAGAATGTGTTATTCACGGCTTTTTACCTATCAACTATCTACTTTCGTTAATTCATTGTGTAGTAATGATTTGCATTACAACCAAATAAGTTGAGCTTGGGATTAAGTTCTTAACCCCTTTGAGCAAAAGAAAAGATATCCTCCCTTTCATTCCAGGCCGAAAATCCCGCTTTTTAGCGTGAAATCTGCTTTATTACTATATTTATATAGTTCTCAGAACAATCCGTTTTATGATTATTTTCTTCTAAAAGTAAATGTCATAAAGACTTATAAACAAAAAATGCTTGATTATTGTTTTCTCAAGCAATCATTGTGGGAGGTAACGAGACATACTCCACGAAAACCTTTCCGTTCCTTCCTAAACGTTCCTGAAAGAAAAAGACCGGACCAGGTGAAGTTATCTTTATTAGTACAGCAATAATTACAAGCAGCGGTAATATAATGATAAGACCAATCCCGCTACCCAATATGTCAATTGCCCTTTTTAAGAATAAGTTTACATTTCTCATCGGGCAACCCTTGGAGACTTGCATAGCGAGTTAAAAATCATGAAAAACACCCTTTCACAATCTCAACCACCCTCTCCTGCTCTTCTTCCGTAATCTTCACATCACTCGGCAAACACAATCCCCTCTCAAACACCTCTGCTCCTACATCTGTATCAGCATCTACAGTGACATACTCATGACCTTGGAACACCGGTTGCAGATGCATCGGCTTCCAAATAGGCCGACTCTCAATGTTCTCTCTCTCCAAGGCCTCACGAATCTGAGTGGGAGTGACTGAACACTCTGTATCAATCAGCAAACAAGAAAGCCAAAAGTTGGGCTCACTATCTCTACTAAAGGGATTCATAGAAATAGGCAGATCTTTGAAAGCCTGTTTATAGGTTTCATAAATCTGCCTTTTCTTCTGGATATGTTCATTGAGGTAGACGAGTTGGCCTCTGCCGATTCCAGCAACAATGTTGCTCATGCGGTAGTTGTACCCGATCTCGCTGTGTTGGTAGTAGGGAGCAGGGTCCCTTGCCTGGGTTGCCCAGAATCGTACTTTCTTTACTGCAGCTTCATCATCGGAGAGGAACATGCCTCCACCACTGGTTGTGATGATTTTGTTGCCATTATACGAGAGAGCACTATATTTCCCAAACGTTCCAGTCTGCTTTCCTTTATAGATAGCACCAAGGCTCTCAGCGGCATCCTCAATCAATGGAACGTTGTATTGCTCACACAAGGCAAGTATCTCGTCCATCTTTGCTGGGGTTCCATACAGGTGAGCAACCAGCACTGCTTTTGCCTGTGGATATTTCTTGAGAGCAATCTCCAAAGCTCTCGGATCTATGTTCCAAGTATCGTACTCACTATCGACGAAGACCTGGATGCCACCTTCATAAGAAACAGGATTTACGGTAGCTGAGAAGGTTAAATCAGAGCAGAGGACGATATCACCAGGCTTCACACCACAGAGCTTTACAGCCAGGTGCAGCGCATCTGTTCCCGACACAAGTGCTGCCGCGTGTTTTACTCCCACATAGGCAGCCATCTCTTTTTCAAACTCATCGACATTTTTACCTAAAGGAGCAACCCAATTGGAGTCGAATGCTTCTTGGATGTACTTCATCTCCAAACCATGCATAGTGGGAGATGATAGGTAGATTTTTTTGTTCATTTATAATATTTCCTTCAATAAATATAAGCCGTGGTCATCGCCGAGGACGACAGCCCGCCCATGGGCAGCCTGCCCCGGATCACCGCCTTGAACCCCTTTCGAAGCTTGAAATCCCTGGCCAGCGAAAGCACCGATCCCCGGATATAATTGCCCCAGAATCCCGGCAGCATCTCCGGCACCCGATCGATGTGAAAATACTCCTCGTCCGGAAAATCCACGCTCTGCACCCGCACAAAGCCCGCCTCGTCCGGCGCGTAGAGCAGCTCCACATTCACGTCCAGCGCCATCCCCGTCACCAGCCCTCCCTGGTGATCCACATGGGCCCCCAGCGGACAAATCCTTAAAGGGGATCGTATCTGGCCCTGGTGAGTCTCTTGGAATAGCTGATAGAATTTTTCGGATAGTTCTTTCATAAGATTTTTGGACAAGATAACGGGAAGTACAGGATTAACGGGAATTATTGGTGGTCATTAGGTCCTATTGATCATGGAAATTCAGTTATCGTGTCAAAAACAGATAAAAATTGAAGCAACTTCAATTAATAATCACGTGTATAGATGGATAAAGCAAAGGCATAAGCTATAGGAAGCGGTTAAAATGCTGCTTGACAATCAACACGTAAGCTCTTACTCTTTTATGTATAAGAGCCAGAGCCACAAGGGTTTATATAAACATCGCAAGGTGTCCCTTTTGGCTCTATTTTTTTGCCCTGACGAAGGTCACCTATGAAATACATTGTTCTTATAGACGGGGGCTTCGTAAAACATAAATTTTCTCAAGCTTTCGGAAGAGAGCCAACAGCGCCAGACATCAAAGAACTCAGCGAAAAGATCATTTTATATAACAAAACAGATGATACGCTCATCAGAATCTACTATTACGATTCACCACCGCTGACAACCCAATTAAAAAATCCCATATCAGGAACAGTATTGGATCTTACTAAGACACCTACATTCCTGGCAAATAAGCAAAGACTCGAAGCCTTGAAGCGAACCGATCATTTCGCCGTACGAGAAGGCCGCTTGACAATGAATGGCTGGAAACTCAAGCAATCGGCGATTGGCAAGGCGACCGCAGATCTCACCGATAACGATTTTTCACCCGATATTCAGCAAAAAGTGTATCTTTTCACGCTCGCCCATGGTGTAACCCACGAACTCACCGAACATTCAGATCGACTAATTTTATCGGAGATACATTCACTATAAATCATGTGGATCTTGGGGGTCCTGTTCTCCTGTCGTAGTGCTTAGGTTAACACTCGGGGTCAAACCCCTGTTGTTAACTGCAGATATCGATGATCGTATCGATAAGCAACTTCAGTTCCTGGCATTCAGAAATAGCGGTTGAGAGATCGTTATCACGCAGGATTCTTCCCGCATCTCTAGGTTTGCTATAACTGTCGCGGCATGAGCCAGCCTCAAACAGCTCCTTTAGATGATACGCAGGCGGCTTGTCATGATTAATCTGCTCAGGATTGCCGGAAGGTCGCTTCCGGTTGCTACCGGCAAGCTTTTGTATTTTAGGCCAATACGGCAACAGCCATGCCTCGAAATCATGTTGCGCGGCATGCGGATGAAATCGTGGTTCGTCACCTACCCATTGTCGCATCTTAGACTTGGCATCCGCTGCATCCAGAAATTCGCAAGGATGCGTCCCCGTATAGACATCGGTAAGGGCAATCACATGATCGCTGGCGTTTTTTCCTCGTAACAAGTTCTCAACAAGACGTTTCAGCTTGCCACCTGTGGGTATTCTGCCATCTTGCGGCAAAGGATCGAGTTTCGGCATACGGTCGCCAAGTATCGGTTTCAGATACGCGCGAAGATAGGGAATGAAGGCCCGTTCAGTACGACCTTCCACAATGATGGTAATCTTCACGACCTGCCGCCCATCCGGCCCATGCGCCATACCTCATCCATGCTGTAGTCGCGCAACCATGCATCAAGGTCGAGGCTATCAGCCCAGACCGCTTGGGTGAATCCATCTTCGCTGATATCCATCACGGCCACCTCGGAAGGCTCCATGTAACGGATAAATCGATCCGAATGAGTAGCGACGATCAGTTGGGTTCGCTTCGCGGCGCCACGAACCACATCGGCGAGAATAGCGAGCAATTCAGGATGCAGGCTTACCTCAGGTTCGTCGATCATCGTGACCGCTGGAAGCACAGGGCTTTGCAAAAGTGAAACCAGCCATAAAAACCGTAAGGTTCCTTCTGATAATTCATTCAGATACAATGGCTTCTGGAAATTGCGATCCTTCCATGTCACCGTCAGCATTCCAGCCGCAACCGGTGGAAAGTTGAGGGTTTCAAAATCACGAAATGCGCTTTTTAACGTATCGATGATGGTTTCGTAACGATTCGGATTCTCTTCGCGCAGGTAATAAAGGAAGGGCGCGAGATCCTCTCCCTGAAAACCAGGCAGAGTAGCCGGCTTCATTTGCTGTGGCAATTTTACGGGAGCTCGAGCCCCAACATCCAGCGCATGATACAGCGTGGTGCCGCCGAGAATATGTCGTAGCGCCTCGGGCTCCTTGAACATCTTCGGCACCTGCGAAAGCGAAGTCTCAGCGATGTTATATTGCCAATCCGGCCTAACGAAGCGCTCAGCTTGTGGATCGAAATATCGTATATCTCCGATTTTTGAGTCTATATGTTTAAACGGCCCGGGTTTAGATTGCTCGGGGCGCTCTTGCTTTAACGTTTCGCTCTCAATCGCGTATCCCATGGCTTGTTGAGAGAGCGTAAGTTCATACTCAAGCGGCTTGTGATTTGGTACGCCCATCTCCACCAAAAACGATGACTTTATCGCCTTATCGCGGGTAATTACAGAAGAGAATCCACCTAATTCCGACAGCTTTTCAGCAAGCTTTCCCGATGCGGATGACGCGAGCAGAGAGAAAACATCTAAAACAGAGGTCTTTCCTACCCCATTGGCCCCGATCATGACCATTGGTGACCTGATCTTGAGATCGAAATCGAGCAAGCGCCTGAATCCGCTTATTTTCAGTCTTTTGAGTGTATACACGGCTAAACCTCTGCAAATGGCGGCAATGGCAGTAAAATCGCTTCAAGTTGCTTAAGATAGTCACGCAACCAAGGGGCATAATGAAGCGCGTTCACTTTTCTTTTCTCGAACTCATGATACCATGCTTCGGCATTTATTGCATTCTCTTCGATGAGCAAAGAAAAACGCCCACAAGCGATACAAAATTCAGCAAATTCGTTTTCAACTGGATGGGCCTTTGTGATTTTTTCAAGCTCGAGCAAGTATTTCCCCGCGGCAAGCCTAAATTTTTCTAAACTACCCTTTCCTATAATTCTGCCGAAAGCAGAAAATTCATCGCAATACAACACACACGATCTGGCAATAAAAAGATCGTTTTGCGCGTCCGATGCAATTTTGAACATGGAGTCAGCCAAGGAAAAAAGCTTTACAAAAAATATGTCGTTATAATCTGCTTCTTTTCGCGCGCTATATTTATGCAAGGTTAATTCTTCCATGATCCAATCATAATGCATCGAAATAATAGCTTCGGGGATATTCGATCTAAATTCTTCAACCTCACTCTTCAACTCATCGATTTTTCCGAGCAAGCGTTCATAAAGATCGTCCCAGTCTTCATCAATTCCATTCTTTTCCAATTCTTTGAGGGCGTATAGTATTTCCTTTATCGCGTACCAATTATTTGGGAATTTCAAACCGAAAACGGAATCCAATCTTTTTTGTATTGAGAGTAGGTTTTCTTTAGTTTTCTCTTTATTTCCAGACTCCATCCGCAATAGATTTATCGTGAGAATCAATACCTTTTCGTAAGAAACATAAGGTTGAATTTGATCGCGAAAAGTTTTGTACACATCCTCAATAATAGAATCTTTGGAAGTTTGCCTCGCAAAAATCAATTTTTCATTTAAAAATTCCAGGTATTGATCTTTGTTTTTTTTATCGATTTTTTCTTCATATTCTTTCAGCATCGCCTCAGCCTGTTTCGTATCGTCGTTTTTTAACAGCAAGGCGATAAGGTTATGATACAAGCTGGAAACGAATAGCTTGTTGTTCGATTTTTCCAGCGCAGCCTTCGCTTTTTTTAAAACATGCAGCGCCTCTATGGTGTTCCCGTCCAGGTCTTCGTAAACCGCTAGATTTATATAGGCGGTTATCGCTTCCGGGCCTTCTCCATAGGTATCCAAAGCCGTCCGTAATAGTTTTTTGGCTTCTACGGGCTGACCAGAATTTTTTAATGCGTAAGCTTTAAGACTCTCGGCTAATAATGCCTCGCCCTTATCATTTTTTATACTTGAATCGATTTTTTTAATAATCTCGCGAAACAATTCCTGATTCCCGGCCTCATACATCGTAATCGCCCTGCGAGCCAGGGCGATTTGATAATCAGAATCGTTCGAAGCTAATTTGAATATTTTCTCGCTTGCCCCATATGCTTCAACAAGATTTCCTGTCGCAGTATGAATGCTATGCAACAGAAGCATTTCTTTAAACTGCGACCTTTTGCCTTTATAAAGGCTTTTCCCATTTAGCTCGTCTTTAGCCTTTTCAAACTCCAAATTGTCTATGCTTTGTTTGATTTTCGCCAATCTTCGCGTTTCAAAGGGAAGAAGCAAAAAGTTATAGACGGTAAAAAATCCACATGTTAATAGCACACAAACCTGTATCCACATCGGAATTGTAAATAAAAATTCATCTACAACCCTCGTCGCAATAAAAGGAAGAACAAATACTATTATTGGTTTTATTATTTTAGAATTAAGTGTGTTTTTTTCTGGTTCTTTTGACATTCAATCTCTTTTTACTTTAAGCTCTATTGGTCATGCTTCGCCAAGATATCGCATATCCTTTTTTGCTCGATGCAAGACAATCGGATTGGCAAACTTAAATGTGATGTAGCTGTGCTTATTCATCGTAGTAGACAGGATAACAAAAAGAACAGGATTTACAGGTCGATCCTGGGGGGTCCTGGTATCGTGTCGCGATTGTGCTACGTTCTATATCGCAATACCCCAGGGTACTCGATCTTCAAGTACAGCGGCATCGCCACTTAAAGCATGAGGATCGAGAGGCCGCAATCTAATCTTTGTTGAATCCTTAAGCGCCTTTGGATCAATAATTTGTGGGAACAGACGGCTTCGCACCCCCTGTTCCACATGAAGAACGCAACGGACATCAATAGCCTTCAGTAAATTATGAATTGAAGCTTTCTCTTCAACTTGAGCCAATTTGCTTAATTTAATAGCAAATAGACAGCTAATGGCATCTCGGCACTTTTGGGAGAATTCAACCGCCAACTCAGACGGCTTTGTCCTGAAGGCCGCCCGGTAATCCTTAACCTCTATGAGCCATAGCGTTTTGGACTCCGGGTCAAAGACGACATAATCGCATTCTTTGTTCCCACCACCGCCATTTTGTTCCGCAAAATGCTGCCAATGCTTGATGTAATAGGCCGATTCTTCTAATCGAAGGATGTAAAAACCATCGGGGAAATTATATCGTATTCGTCCTTCGACAAATTCCGGCATATTACATGATCTCCATATAGCGATCGCTCTGTTCGAGGTCGGCATCCAGGCTTGCGATAGGGTTTATTTCTTCAATTGAGTTACCTTGAGAAACATCTACCTCATCGTCCCGTATGGATAGAGCGATATAGTGAACTTGACTATTTGAATCGGATCTCGATCGAGCGATTTCGATTTCTCTAAGTAAAAATAAGCTATGCGTCGCTATGATGATCTGTACTCCCTGCCGTGCCATCTCTACGAGAGTACTTGCAAGTTTAGTGATAAGTTTGGGATTAAGATTCACTTCAGGTTCATCCCAGAACAACAACGACTTATCCCTTAACCCACCGTTCATGACAAGGTAAGAAAGGAGCGCAATTTTTCTTATGCCCTCCGCAACGAGAGGCATTTCAATTTTTCCCTTACCTTCAGCCTCGGGGAATAAATAGAAACGATTATTCTCCATGGCAACTTTCCCCAGCATACTATGTTCCAGCGATTCGCGGAGACTCTGTTCCTCTTTCTTAAGCTTCCTGAACGCGGCTACGCCTAAAGTATCAGCTAAATCGAGATAGGTTTCGTCAAAGAAAAGATGTCTTTCCCGTAAGGTTGAGGCAAAATTCGGAAAAATGGAGAGCACTTCTTTTGTTGGTATGAATATCGGAGTTGCCCCTAGCCAATTAGAAGGCGTCAAACTTTCGAGGCGTACTTCCTTATCGCTATTCGTAGCAAATGAAAAGGAAAAACTATCGGCAAGCCCCGCGAAGAAGTCGATTCCCACTTCGCAACGATTACGCCCAGCTTTACGCGTTACCAATCGTCCAAGAGAATCGGGAAGACAGACATTTTTCAGCTTGTCTGCGAGGGCTCTCTGGATTTCATCCTTTGTACGTCGATCACTTTTCCCAATATTGGCGCTTGTCCACGCACACGAATAGGCGAGCTTCATGAGAAGGCTTTTCCCAGTACTATTCTCTCCTAGAATCACATTCAAACCAGGGGAGAAAAGAAAATCCGCATCTTCAAAAACGGCGAAATTCTTTATTTTTAGCTGCTTGATCATGTATGATCTCCTCGGACCATGACTATAGAAATGGGGGCAAACCTTAATAATGGACGGGATAACAGGAAGGCACGATTAACATGTCGATTCTGGGTGGTCCTGGTATCCTGTCGTAGTGCTTAGGTTAACACTCGGGGTCAGTACCCCTATTCTTTTTTTAGCCTTCGAGAAACGAGCCTAATGTATCGAGCGTTGTGCTCTTATAGAATGGAACGAGCGCAGCGATACGCCGCGCTTCAAGTTTCTCGAATCCATGCTCATCAATTCGAAGATTTTCAAAAAGAAGCGTCCGCATCGCCTTCTTGCTCCGTATCGCCGGGAGACAGGATAGCTCATCACAGAGAGCTTTCTCGGCCGTTGCCGCCAAATATCGCCAACGCCCTGCCCGTACGTAGACTATATCTTCAGAATAGACAGCTTCCGGAATATCTCGATAGTAAGATGTGCCAAAACTGGTGTTGAACCGCTTCTGCCTATGCTTCGCAAGGGTTGCCGATGTCGGATTGGGAACATCCTCGGGGATCAAACCATACAACCGCAACGCAAAGGCAAATGAAACATGGGCAGATCGACGAGTTCTCTTGTCATTTTTCCTCTCACAAGTACAGTAATAGTAGACTTGTTAGAGAAATTACACAATATTGTGGACGGGATAACAGGAAGACAGGATTACCATGTCGATCCTCGGGGGTCCTGGTATCATGTCATAGTGTTATGACGTAAATCCTCAAGATTAGTCGCTTCGCTTCCCTTCGTCATTTCGTATAGATCACGCATCGCCGCGGCGACATGGATTTGCTGTGCGTTTTTCGGATTGAATTTATTGTCCGCGACATCGAGAAGCCAAGGGAAAAGATTGATATAGCGTATTAGCTGCGCGGCACTGGCGGAAGGTACCATCGATTTGTTCTTCCACTTGGAAAGTGTCCGTTGAGGAAGCTCCAACACACGTTCTGCCGCAGACAAGCTTATTTTCTTGGAGTGAAATTTCTCCAGCATCGACGCGACCGCTTCCGCCCTCATTTTCTTATACTCATCCTGT
>Ga0208462_1000703_pt1 | contig 29388 bp, 25 predicted proteins | sample AD_SCU001_MetaG_FD_184452 | JGI IMG/M metagenome (GOLD analysis project Ga0208462, IMG submission 184452) | Active sludge microbial communities of municipal wastewater-treating anaerobic digesters from China - AD_SCU001_MetaG (SPAdes) (version 2) | ecosystem: Engineered > Bioreactor > Anaerobic...
TGATCTTCGGCATATGCAGGGTTGAATCGGCAATAGACCACATGAGCTGAACATCGCCTGCACGTTTGGAGTGTTCGGGGTAGAGCGGCGTTTCGATATGAGGTGACTTCTTTGGGAGGGGCACTCCTCGTTCATCTCCTTCTTTACCGAGATATTTGATGAACCGGGTCTTTACCTTTCCCTCCTCCCGATATGATTCATATTGCGCGAGGTATACGGAATCCTTCTTCTTGATCCGCTTGATGTGCATGTAGGTTATATTTATAACTTGCAGGAGGATAAAGGTTTCTATTCGATATCGGGCGGAAATTTCAAAACAAGTCAAATAAAGGAGGAAGGTAGTGGGGAAGCGGGGAAATTTGAAGTTATAAAGTCACAAAGTCAGGTCAGAACGGTCCATCCTGCTCGAAACTCCGCCGCAACCGGATGGCAAGTTCCGCCTTGAAGAGTTCCTTGCCGAGGTAGGCGGCGTGGTCGAGCCGGGAGAGGCTCCCGCTCGCAAGAAGCGTGTAAAAGACGTCTTCCCAGTGCTTTCCCCGTACGGCGCGGCCCTTGTGGACCGCGACGATGCAATCCTCCTCGATGCCGATGCGGATGCACCCGAGAGGATCGTAGACGATCTCGTCGGGCGCAGGGCACGCGTCCACGATGCTCCCGTACTCCAGCGGGGGTTCTCGCCGCCGCCGTTTCTCTTTCAGGATCAAGAGGTCGAGCCCCAGGTCTTTGGGGTATGGGCGGTCGGCCATCAGCGCCATCATATCGGTTGCCCGCCGCATCTCTGCCACCGATCCCCGGGTCTTGTCGCTGTGCTCGCTCGTGAAGATGACGGCGGCGCCGACTTCGTGCGCCATACCCGCGAGCAGCGCGTTTGCACCCGTCGAGTCGGCATCGAGGAGCTCGACGACGTTTCCGGCTCCGAAGAAGAGTGGATAGGGGATGGCCGGGAAACCGGAGAGCGTATCGACGAGCCCGGAGCCCACCGGCTGGAGGAGGGGGTCGGCGATCAGGCGGGAGATCCCGGCCTCCCCTGCCGCCGCCAGGTTCTCCCGGAGCGTTCGCTCCCGCGGCACCACGACCGCCGCCGCCCCGGCATCCGCGATCGCCGCCCCGACGACGGGGATGTTTCCCTCGTGCAGGGAGAGGACCAGGTCGGCGCGGGGGAGTGCCGCAGCGATGAGGAGAGGGTCCTGGGTGTCGACCGCGAGAGGGCCATCGAGGTCTTCAAGGGCTGCAAAACACCGTTCGACGTCCCCCGGGGCCGCGTCGAACCCAAATCCCAGGTCCACGATATCTGCCCCTTCGGCAAAGAACCGCCGGACTTCATCGGCGATATCGCCGCGCCTGTGCGCATCCATGATCTCCGCGAGCACCTTCATCCGCGAGCCTCCGCCGATCTTTACGCCCCGGATGACGAAGTCGGCGCCTGCCTCCGCCTCCCGGAGCGCCACCCGGCGGCAGGCCTCCTTCCGGCGCGTCTCTGTAAGGAAGTCGTCGGCAGGGATGGTCTTTGAGAGCCGGATCCGATCGAGAACGCCGAGGATCAGAGCGAGATCGGCAGCATGCCGCGGGCCCCGGTAGACCGGGACACCGGTCTCCCGCTCGACGTCGGCAAAGGATGCGGTGCACATCCCCGAGACGATCGCCATATCGTAATCGCGGCCAGAAAGCAGTTTGATGAGGTCGCCGGGTGCAAGGAACGATGCGATATCGCCGGTAACCGCCACGTCGATGTCATAACGGCTGCGGAACCGCTCAGCCGCCGCCTTCACGATTGCAGCCGTTGCCGATCCGGTCGGGAGGAGGATGTGCATACACTTCACTTATTATTCAGCGGGTGACAAATAATCTGATCTCATGCTGCGGTGCGATCTGCATATCCACACCAGGTTCTCAAGGGACGGAGAGAGCAGTGTCGAGGAGATCCTGGAGCGGGCGGAGATGGTCGGCCTCGATGCCATCGCGATAACCGATCACGATACGGTGGAAGGCGCCCTCTATGCCCTCCGGTGCGACACCCCCCTGACCGTGATCCCGGGGATCGAGGTATCGACGCGACAGGGGCACCTGCTCGCTCTCGGGGTCACGAGACCCCTGCCGGCAGGACGTGACTTCTTCGAGACCGTCGCTCTTGCCCGCGCCCGGGGAGCCCTGCTGATCCTCCCGCACCCCTACCACCGCTGGCGTCACGGCGTCGGGAGGAGGCTTGCGGCCGGCATCGAGGCGGTGGATGCCGTGGAAGTCTTCAACAGCCGTTACATCACCGGGTCGGCAAACCGGAAGGCCGCGGTCATTGCACGGAGGTTCGGAAAGCCCGGGGTTGCCGGAAGCGATGCCCATAATGCCCGATACGTCGGGTTCGGGGTCACGTACATCACGGCCAAACCCGATGCGGCCTCCATCCTCTCCGCGATCCGGGAGGGGCGGACGATGGCGGGAGGGAGGATGACCCCGTTGCACACCTACACCCACCAGTCCCTCAGGGGCGCTTTCCGGAAGATCCGGCGAGCGATGCAACGATGAACCTGGTACTTCGCTTCTCGTACTTCGGGGACCGCTTCTTCGGTTCGCAGGTCCAGCCCCTCCACCGCACCGTGGAGGGCGAGTTCATTGCGGCGGCAAGGCGCCTCCGCCTCTTCGACGATCCGCGAGCGGCACATTTCGCCACCGCCGGCCGCACCGACCGCGGGGTGCATGCCCGCGGTCAGGTATGTTCGTTTGCGACCGACATACCGGAGCGGGCTATCGCGAGGTTAAACCGGGTGCTCCCGGAGGATATCTGGTGTACGGCGTGGACTGTGGCGCCGGAGGGGTTTCACCCCCGCTACAGCGCCGTATCGAGAACCTATCGGTATTACTTCTTCCCGGCACCCGAAGAGATCGCCGCCATGCACGAAGCGGTGCAGGAGTTCGTCGGGCTGCACGACTTCTCGGCGTTCTCCCGCGCCGGCGACAAAAATCCCTTGCGTCGGATCCTCGCGGCACGGGTCTTTGAGGAGGGCCCATTTGCCGTCTTTGAGGTGACCGGAGAGAGTTTCCTCTGGAATATGGTCCGATGCATGGCAACGGCACTCAAACGGGTGGGGAATGGCAAGATCGACCGGGGAGCTATCGCCTTGCTTCTTGCGTGTCCGGCGGGCGAGGGGCTCCCGGCCGCCCCCCCGGAGGGGTTGATCCTCTGGGATGTCGAGTACGGGTTCCCCTTTACGCCTCTCCCTGCTGATGAGCGGAGCCGCCGGTATCCGGTCGGCCGTCATCGCTACCACATGCTCATGGCGGAGCTCTCCGCACGCCTTGTGCCGGGAGAAGGTCCGCCGGGGTGATCTGTGCCTTCGCCGGTCTCGTGCGGCAGCCGGCACACACCATAAAGGTACCGTATCCGGCAAAAACGGAGAAACGACAACCGAGAAACGGGTCCTTTTCATCACCGCTGGTAAAAAAGGATCCTGCCGCAGACAGCGGATCTCCCAAAGGAGGTGCGGCAGGGTAAATCCGGCTTTTTGCCTGCCATCGGTGAAGGCCGGGCTTAAACTTTTCGGATAGCACCTTACACGATAACCCCGGACCGCTGGAATCGCCGGATGAGGATCTGCAACCGTCGACCGATATGGGATCCTGAGTCACGGCACGGAGGCAGGAACGCTTAATTAGTCCGGTGGAGACTTAAGAGTACTCCTGTAAGCTGATTTCAGCTTACTTTTCCAATATGTTAAGCAATAAACCTTAATAATAACCTATTAATATATGCCAGCACAGTCCCGCTTCAGTACGTCAAGAGGGGAAAGTGGATGTACGACAAGGATCTGGTTCGGGCGAGACCACCCGCTCACCACGAGGGGTGGTTCGCCGAAGAGACAGCTGTGCCGTTACCGCAGTTCATGGATACAGAGACAGACAGGTGGATCGAACGACATGTGCCCCAGAAGATCGGAGAGGGGAGCCCGATGGATATTCCCGCTCTCCGTTGCGAGGTCCAGGAGCAGGTCAACCCGCTGAGGATGCCGACGGGCCCCGGACACCGGCGGGTGGCAGGCGAGGTCGCCGGGCCCGCAGCCGCCCCATCCCGTCGGTCAGCCAGGGTGAGGACCCTCGCGGCGATCCCCTGTTTCAACGAAGAGATCGCCATCGGGTCGGTCGTCCTGATGGCCCGGCTGCACGCCGACGAGGTCCTGGTGATCGATGACGGATGCACGGACGGCACCGCAACGGTCGCCCGGGATGCCGGTGCGACCGTCATATCGCACGGAGCGCAGATGGGGAAGGGGCGGGGGATCAGGAGCGCTCTTCGATACGCGGTCGATCACGATTATGGCTGCCTGGTCTTCATGGACGGAGACGGTCAACACAACCCCGGGGAGATACCCCTCCTGGTCGAGCCGATCCTCACCGATACCGCTGATCTCGTCATCGGTTTTCGGACCTTCGACCAGATGCCCTTTTACCGGAGGTTCGGCCGGGCCGTACTCGACGTCGCCTCAAGCAACGGCAGTTCGATCACCGACTCCCAGTGCGGGTTTCGTGCGTTAAACAGGACGGCCATAGATGCGATGCTCGATGGACTGAAGAAAGATGATTTTTCGACCGAGTCGGAGATGCTCAGAACCGCACGAGAGAACTGTCTGCGCGTCGGGGAGGCGCCGATCAACTGTAAATACGGCGGCGATCTCAGTACGTCCACGAAAAATCCCATATCCCACGCGATAGAGGTGCTCGGATCGATATTCTGGCTCGCCGTGGAGAGAAAACCTCTCCTGCATATCGGGCTTCCCGGACTTGCCGCGGTCCTCGCCGGCATCTTTCTCCTCCTTCAGTTCTTCCGGGGGTTTGGCGAGACGGGTCTTGTCGCGATCGAGCAGGGGATGCTTGCATCCCTCTTCCTGATCCCCGGGACCGTCGCTCTCATCGTGGGTCTGATGCTTGCTCTCATTGCACGGCTGCGGGAGTGAGGGGGAGAAGAGGTACGATACAGAGGAGGAGCGCAGAATGATAGGAATAATACTTGGAACAAGGCCGGAGATCATCAAGATGTCTCCGGTCATCAGGGAATGCGAGAGAAGGGGGCTCGACTACTTCATCCTTCATACGGGGCAGCACTACTCCTACGAGATGGACCGGCTCTTCTTTGAGGAACTTGAGCTCCCGGACCCCGACTACAACCTCGACGTGGGTTCCGGGAGCCAGGCCGGCCAGACGGCGAAGATCATGACCGGTGTCGAGGATATCCTCGTAAAGGAGGCGCCCGACCTCATCCTGGTGCAGGGGGATACGAACACCGTCATGGCCGGGGCCCTTGCCGCATCAAAACTTCACGTACGAGTGGGGCATATCGAGGCGGGCCTCCGGAGTTTCAACCGTCTGATGCCTGAGGAGATCAACCGGATCCTTACCGACCATATGTCGGATTACCTCTTTGCCCCGACGGAGAACGCCCGGAAGAACCTCCTTGCAGAGGGTATTGCAGACAGGAGGATCTGCGTGACCGGCAACACCGTCGTCGATGCGGTCTACCAGAACCTCGATATATCGAGGAAGAAGGTCAGCGTCCTCAAGGATCTCGACCTCAAATCCCGCGAATATTTCCTCGTCACCGCCCACCGGCAGGAGAACGTGGACAACCGGGCACGGCTCAAGGAGATCCTGAGAGGGCTTCTAGGGGTACAAAAGGAGTTTGCCCTGCCGGTCGTCTTCCCCGTCCACCCGAGGACCGAGAAGAGGATCAAGGAGCTCGGTATCGGCATCGACGGATTAAACTTCACCAAACCCTTCGGGTTTCTTGAGTTCCTGCAGTTAGAGTCGCAGGCGAAGGCTGTGCTGACCGATTCCGGCGGCGTCCAGGAGGAGACCTGTGTTCTCGGCGTTCCCTGCGCGACGATGCGCTACGATACGGAGCGGCCCGAGACGCTGAATGTCGGATCGAACGTCCTGGTCGGTGCCGACTCAAGGAAGATCCTTGAAGGAGTACGCTTTGCAGTCACCCGGAAACCTGGCTGGGAGAACCCCTATGGGGACGGTATCGCCGGAAAGATGATCGTCATGGTCTGTGTAGCAGCGCAGTCCCAATAACCGCACGAGGAGATGATGTTATGAAGATCTGTGTACTGGGATTAGGACACATCGGGTTGCCGACCGCGCTGCTGTTTGCCGCCCACGGGGCGGATGTCGTGGGTGTCGATGTGAAACAGAGCGTGGTGGATTGCCTGAACCACGGAAGCCTCCCGTTCAGGGAACCGGGACTCGAAGATCTGTACCGTGAGGCAGAAGAACGGTTCGCCGCAAGGGCCAGGCCCGGAACCGCGGATGTCTTCCTGATCGCCGTGCCGACACCCCTGGATCAGGCGACAAAGGTCTCCGACCTCTCCTACGTCAAGAAAGCGGCCGACTCGATCGCTCCCCACCTTGCCAGGGGGAACCTGGTCATCCTCGAATCGACCGTTCCACCCGGAACGAGCGAGCGGGTCGTCATCCCCCGGCTCGAGAAGAAAGGCATCCCTATCGGGGATTTCCTCTATGCTCACTGTCCCGAGCGGGCGATACCGGGGCGGACCCTCCAGGAGATGACGGAGAATAGCCGTATCATCGGGGGATACGACCGGGATTCCACCGACCGGGCGACCTCTATCTACCAGACCTTCGTCCGCGGGCAGATCTACCAGACCGACACGAGGACGGCGGAGTTTGTCAAACTGATGGAGAACACCTGCCGCGACGTGAATATCGCGCTCGCAAACGAGTTCGCCCAGCTCGCGGAGGAGTGCGGGATCAACGTCTGGGAGGCCATCACCCTTGCAAATAAACATCCCCGGGTCTCCATCCTGAACCCCGGCCCGGGGGTGGGAGGGCATTGTATCGCCATCGATCCCTGGTTCCTGACCGAAAACTCCACCCGGTGCAGGATGGTCTCTACGGCACGAGAGGTCAACGACTCCATGCCGAACTACGTGCTGCACGTCGTTCGCAACCTGCTTGCCGGCACCCGGGACCCGACGATCAGCATCTTCGGTGTCGCCTACAAGGGCAACATCGGCGATACCCGGGAGAGTCCGGCGTTCAAGTTCATCCAGCTCGCCGAGAACGAGGGATACGCCATCCGGTGCCACGACCCCTACGTGGGGGAGTTCCCGCATCCCCTTGTGAATCTCGCGGATGCGGCAGCCGGGAGCGACTGCATCGTCGTACTCGCCGATCACGACTGTTTCCGCACGATCGATCCCGCGGGGCTTCGTGTACGAACGAAGCTCGTCATCGACGCGAGGAACATACTCGACCACGAGAAGTGGACCGATCAGGGTTTTGCCGTCCGTGTGCTGGGTGACGGTTCGTCGGTGCAGCAGTTGCCGCCCGGTGAGGTTATGCCTCCCGCAGCCCTCTACTCGACGGATGCGATACGACCGATCGCACCCTCGTTACCACCATCCATCTCTCTGCTCTCCCCGAACGGGCGGGGGGATTTCCTCTAACCCCTATCCGAACCGGTGGGAGGAGGGAGCCTCATCCATCTCGATAAACGCAACCAGGCATCACGAGGAGTTCCATGAGACGGGTATGCATCGTATCACAGCACTTTCCACCGGAGAAGTCAGGGAACGCGTCGCGCATCTACGATACTGCCGTGCACCTGGCGGATCTGGGTCTCGACGTGACCGTGCTTGCACCGCATCCCACGTTTCCTACGGGTTCGTTCCCGCGCACATGGCGTCGATCCAGCGTACAGGAGGTCAACGGCGTCCATGTCGTGCGCCTCTGGACGTGGCAGCCGGCATCGGGAGATCCCGGGTTCCCGAGCCGGATGGCGTATTACCTTCTCTTCCCGCTCCACGCCGCGCTCTGGCTTATCTTTGCGCAGAACCGGTTCGACGTGATCGTCACATCCGCACCCCCTCTCTTCACCGGTCTCCCGGGGTATATCCTGAGGCGGACGTCGGCGGTAAAGTGGATCCTCGATATCCGCGACCTCTGGATCGATGCGTCGATTGGTCTAGGGTTCCTGAAAGAGGGGAGCATATCCGAGAGGTTGAGCCGGCGGTTCGAGCAGGCCTGCCTTTCGCGGGCAGATTTCGTCGGTGTCACGACGGAAGAACTCGGCCGGAGGATCGCATCCCGCTACCGTGTCGCGGCTCCCATGGAACTGATGCCGAACGGCGTCGATACCGATCTCTTTCACCCCACGAGCGGCGGAAAAAAGAGGCAGATCATATACGCCGGCAACGTCGGGCACGCACAGGACCTCGATAAGGTGGCCCTCGCGATCAAGTCGATGAACGGGACCTACGACCTGAAATTCCTCATCGTCGGCGACGGCGACACAAAGAAGCACCTCGAACAGCTGGTAAAGGCCGAGAACCTGGCCGACTCGATCATCTTCACCGGCACCCTCCCGCGCGAGGAGATCCCGCGACTGCTCTCCGAGTCGCTCGTGGGGATGGCGCCCCTGAAGAGACTTGCAAACCTCGAGTACGCCGCTCCCACCAAGGCTTATGAATACATGGCCTGCGGGCTGCCCTTCGTCGGTTGCGGGGACGGCGAGATCGCCCATCTCGCGCATGAGTCGGGCGCCGGGGTCATCGCCGGCAACACGCCGGAGGCGATCGCCGCGACGCTTGCCACGCTTCTTGACGACCCGGGGAGGATGGAGGAGATGGGCCGCCGGGGGCGGGAGTACGTTGCCGAGCACTATGGCCGGAGAGCGGTCGCCCTGAAACTGAAGCAGCATATCGAGAGGATGACATGGACGAGCGCCTGACGTTGCTCCTCTCCCGGGTTGCCGGGAAGGTCCGGGAGCTTTGGGTCACCGATGGAGAGACCGCGTACATCCGCGACCCGGTCTTTCCCGTCATCCGGAACCGCGTGCACGCCGAGTTCTGTAAGGCGATGCTCCGTTCCGGCGGCAACACGCTCGTAGGCCCGATCTTGAACTACGTCGCGGCCTGCCAGAACCCGGACGGGTCCTGGAACGAGGTCCACGTCAACTACAACGAGCCTTCGGCCCTGATCACCGCCTTCATCGGCGATGCGCTCATCGAGGCGGCGGATCGGCATCCTCACGAGGATGCGCTCGAGCGGGCCCGGGACTTCGTCCTCGCAGCCGAGAGGAGTCCCGGCTGTTTCCTGAAATCTGCAGGATATACAGCCGACCACCTGAACGTCGACGCCTCCTGCGGGGCGTTCCTTGCCCGGTACGCGGAGCGCTACGACGACCGGGAGGCACGCGCGGCCGCCCGGCGGGCGGCGGAGAACGTCGTCTCCCACCAGAGGGACGGCGTTTATCCCTATGCCGTCGATAAGGGAACCTACCCTTACGTCTTCGACCTGCCCTGCATCCACTACCAGGGAGTGACGATCTACTACCTGGCAAAGACGAACGACGTGCTCTGCGACGACCGGATCGACCGGAGCATCGCGGAGGCGGCCCGGTGGCTCGCGGCCGCCCAGCGCCCCGACGGCCGGTTCGACTGGTCGGGAAGCGGGCTCTCCTTTGCCTGCTACCTCAGCGGGGCGTACGCGTTCGCCCAGGCCTCGTTCACCTACGCATCCCGCCTCGATGACCGCTACCGGGAGCACGCCGATCGCTCTCTTGGCTGGCTCGATGCGAACGTCAGGGGTCTTGCGCCCCGGTGGGAACCGGGCTCCTGGGGCGATCTCCCCCTCTCGGTCGCGGCGGCGGTAAAATCCGCGTCGCTCGGGGGATACCCGCTCCGGCACCGGGCGTTCCGGTTCGGCTACGGTGTCTACCGGGAGGTCGCCCGCCGGCGGTATAGCGCGACCGCGGAGACAAGAGCATTCGAGGCGCTCTCGGGGCTGCTCGGTATCAGGTCGTCGACCGTGGAGCCGTCGAAGAACTTTCCCGACCTCTTCATGACATCGGAGATGCTCGATTGCCTCAGTCAATCGATGATATGGGGAAAAAACACATGAAACAGGTATTACTCGATCTGCAATCAGGGTCCATCCGGGTGGAGGACGTTCCCGTTCCCGCCGTAACGAGAGGGGTCGTCGTCGAGAACGCCTACTCCCTCATCAGCGCCGGCACGGAGTCGTCGCTGATCAACCTTGCGGGAGAGTCGCTCATCGGCAAGGCGAGGGCACGTCCCGACGACGTGAAGAAGGTCCTCCAGAAGATCGGGACGGACGGCCCCCTCCCGGCATACCGGCAGGCGATGAGCCGCCTTGCAAAACCGGAGCCGCTTGGCTACAGTTCTGCCGGCACCGTGGTGAAGACCGGGACCGACGACTTCGAGGTCGGCGACCGCGTCGCCTGTGCCGGGGCCGGGTATGCGGTGCACGCCGAGTACGTCGCGGTCCCGAAGAACCTCTGCGTCAGGATACCGGACGGTGTCGGTCTGCGGGAAGCGGCGTTCACGACCGTCGGATCGATCGCGATGCACGGTGTCAGAAACGCCCATGTCACGGTGGGCGAGAACGTCGCGGTGATAGGGCTCGGGCTGATCGGGCTTCTCACCGTCCAGATCCTCAAAGCCGCGGGGTGCCGGGCGATCGGGATCGATATCGACCGGGAGAAACTCGCGCTCGCGGCAGACCTCGGTGCCGATGCCGTCTCGAACTACGATGGCCTTGCGGAGAGGATGAAGGTCTTCTCGCCGTTCGGGGCGGATGCGGTCGTCATCACTGCGGCCACCCCGTCAAGCGCCCCTATCGAGGCCGCGGGCCGCCTGGTCAGGGATAAGGGCAGGGTCGTCGTCGTCGGGAACGTGGGGATGAACGTGCCCCGCGATATCTTCTACGAGAAAGAGGCGGAGGTCGTCGTCTCCCGGTCCTACGGCCCCGGACGCTACGACAGAAACTACGAGGAGCGGGGGGTAGACTACCCGATCTACGTCCGGTGGACGGAGCGGAGGAACATGGAGGCGTTCCTCGAACTGGTGCGGCAGAAGCGGATCGACCTCGACCGCCTGATCACCCATACCTTTCCGCTCGATAGCGCGCCGGAGGCCTACGACCTGATCAGTGCCGGGAGAGAGCGGTACATCGGCATCCTGCTGCAGTATAGCCCGAACGGCGCGGGCGCCTCCGGCACCGTCACCCGCCTCTCCGGGCCGGTTGCGCGGAAGGTGCCGGCCGGGGCGCGGACGATCGGGTGCATCGGCGCCGGAGTCCACGCCCAGAGCGCCCTCTACCCGAACCTCCCCGGGCTCCCGGTGAACCTTGCCGGTGTCGCGACCGCGACGGGGCTCTCGGCGCAGTCGGTCGCAAAGAAGTACGGGTTTGCCTACTGCACGACCGACTACCGCGCGATCCTCGACGATCCCGGGATCGATGCGGTGCTGATAGCGACCAGAAACGATCTCCACGCTCCGATGGCGATCGATGCGCTTGCCGCCGGCAAAGACGTCTTCGTGGAGAAACCTCTTGCAACGGACACCGAAGGGCTCCGGGGTGTGGTCCGGGCATACAGCGAGTCGGAGAACCGGCTGATGGTCGGGTTCAACCGGCGCTACTCTCCGCTTGCGCGGAAGATGAAGGAGTTCTTCGAGAAGAGGAGCACGCCGATGGTCCTGCACTACCGGGTCAACGCCGGGCAGATCCCGCCCGGGCACTGGGTGCACGACGACGAGCAGGGCGGGGGGATGCTGATATCGGAGTGCTGCCACTTCTTCGACCTCATGCAGTACCTGACCGGGGCACGGCCGGTCCAGGTCTACGCCCGGGCGATCGAGGCGACCGGAACCCTCCGGAAGTACGATAACTTCCAGGCGACCCTGGCGTTTGCGGACGGGTCGGTCGGCACCGTCACCTACACGACGCTTGGCGACCGCTCCTACTCGAAGGAGACCGTCGAGGTCTTCTGCGACAACGCCGTCGGGAGGATCACCGATTTCCGCGACCTCGAACTCCGGCGGGACGGGAAGGTTGCGCGGGAGAGGCGGTGGCTCGCCCAGGAGAAGGGGTTCATCGAGGAGCTCCGGGCATTCGTGAAAGGAGAGGAGGCGGACTTTGCCGGCAGCGTCGCGACGACGCTTGCAACGTTTCGCGCGTGGGAGTCGATCGATACCGGGCGATCGCAAAAGATCGATATCGGCACGGTCGGGTTGTGATGCGGCCCGGTTGGCTCACGCGGAGGTTCGGCAGACGGGCACCGGAAACTCTCCTTCGCGTTCAACGCGAGAGGTTGTATGGTTATCTTCACCCGGTGCCTCGCGCGAAGCCGTATCCGGGTACGTACAATCAGGCTTCGCGCTTAACGCGAGAGGCCCTATCTCGATCCTAAAAAAGTCTTCCGGGGGTATCTTCGGACCCCGTCTTCACCGTGTTCGCCATGGGCCGAGGGACCTGTCCGGGCGGTGCGGGGTTCGCCCGGTCCCTCGCCGGGTTCGCCATGGTGGCATACCCGGGATTCACATCGGCCGGTGCTGCCCCTTTCGCGTACAGGGATCCCCTACTCTGAAGAGAGCCGGGCGTTCCTCACGTACGCGAGTTGAGCGCGGATCCTCTCCGGTATCGAGCGGGGGTCCTTTATTTCGGCGGCTTCCTGCCACCCATCGTCCCGGCACGAGCAGTCGAGCCCCTCAAACTCCGCCGTATCGAAGTGGCGGTTGTAGCGTTCGATTGCTTTGACGAACCCGGCGTCGCACTCTCCACAGTTCCTGGCCCAATCGAGAGATTCGACCGAGTAGGTCCAGGGGCTGACGTAGACGTGGGTACGATCCCCGAACCGCTCCCGGCACTGCTGCAGGAGGTCGACGAGGCTCCAGAGCCATGGCGGCCGGTAGAGGTTGTTCTTCCAGAGCTCGTGCACGACGGTGTTCTTCTCGACCGTCGTCACCTCGAGATCCACGTACTCGATACCGCGGGAGACGCAGTAGGCCACGGTCTTGAGGACGTCGTCTATCGATTCGGCATCGGTGAGGAACGGAGGCTTGACGAGGAGGAGCGGTTTTGTCAGAACACCCATGCTCCGCATCCTCGAATGGAAGTGGTCGAAGTTGTGGGCCGAGAACCCCTTGTTGATGCAGAGGTTCATCACCTGCGGGTCTGCAGACTCAAACCCGAACGCCACCTCGAGTTGCCGCCCGCCGAGTGCCTTCTTCATCTTCTGCACGTGCTCATCAGGCGAGTAATCGATCCTTGACTCGACGACCACCTTTCTGATGTTTTTATAGCCGTCGATATACGAGCAGATCTTCTCGATGGCGGCAGTCGGCATCTCACGCTCGTTGAATATGTTTCCGTCGTTGTAGATCGATACAACCGGATAATCCCCGAGATCGACGGCGTCCATCACGTACTCGAACTGTGCGACGTACTCCTCCGCCGAGATGGCCCTGCCCCGGGACGTCGCACAGTAAAACCCGCACATGGTGCAACCCCCGGTCTTCTCGACCCATTCGCAACCCGTGGAGCGGAGGAAGACGATCAACCGCTTGATAGGCCGGTCGCCAAGATGCCCGATCCGCTCCTCCCAGCCGATGGGAACGGTAAAATCGAGATTGTCCGGGATGGACCCGTTCTGCCTGCGCAGATCGCCGGCCAATGCCCGTATCTCGTCAAGGACGTCATTTTCGGTTCGGAGACCGGTGAAGATCTCTGTGCTGCTACTGCTATCAGGTACGGCCTTTTCCAGAATAATTATCCCCCCCTGTACCCGGGTATGCGCCGCCATATCGGGGGTGCACGACCGGGATGACTATCGCCTTATCTTACCAAGACATACCCCCCATAGGCTTTTGCGTATTTATAGTTTGTCCAAACCGTCCCGTCACCGGGGTATGTTTGCCAAACGGTTTTTCGTGATGGAAAATCGCGAGGATCGGACCGGCCACCGGGGAGGGTGGGATCCTGGTCGTTCTCTCCTCCCCCCGATGGGTTATGTATGTGGTTATAAAGCTCCAATCTCCAGTCGAGCCCTTGACAGCATGCCAATCGTTATATATATCGTCCGGGGGTATACTACCCCGATGCACCGGGTATCGTTGCCTGCCGGGATCGGTTCCCGGCATCCCGCCGGAGGATGCTGAGGAGAGGTGTGGTGTTCCTGCAGGGACACGGGAAGAGCCCGGGAGGTTTGAGGAGCAGTGCGGCGATGCCGTCCGGTATGGGTTATGGCTGAAGAATACGTAAGAAGAAGGGAGAACGGTGTGGTGTACCCCGGAGATAAGGCCTGCGACCGGGACTCGTTCACGGCAAGAGCTCTTGAAATCCTCCCGTTCTATACCACGTACAGGGAGACGTACGCCCTCCTCCGGCGATCCCGCTGGTGGAGCCGGGAGGAACTTCTGGCCTACCAGGCAGAGGCGCTCTCGCGGCTGCTCGACCACGCCTACGAGAACGTCCCCTACTACCGCCGGGTCTTTGATGAGCGGGACCTTGTGCCCGCCGACATCCGGACCCCCGGCGACCTCGCCCTCCTTCCTATCCTGACCCGGGAAGACCTCCAGAAGAACCTTGCCGACTTAAAAGCCCGGAACTACCCCGAGTCGGCGTTCGAATACGTCACCACCGGCGGCTCCACCGGCATCCCCGTCGGGTTCTACTACGAGCGGGGCGCCTCCCGGGCAAAGGAGTGGGCGTTCATGAAGACCCAGTGGGACCGCGTCGGCTACCGGTTCACCGACCGCTGCGTCGTCCTCCGCGGCTACATCGTCGGTTCCGCGAGAGACGACGTCTACTGGAAGAAGGCGCTCCTCGGCCGGTGGCTGGTCATGTCGTCCCACCACATGACCGAGGAGACCCTGCCCGCCTACGTCGACCGGATCCGCCGGTTCCGCCCCCGGTTCATCCAGGCCTACCCCTCGACGGCCGTGGTGCTCGCCCGCTACATGCGCGAGCACGAGATCGAAGCGTTCCCGACCGTGCGGGCCATCCTCTGCGGCTCCGAGAGCCTCTACCCCTGGCAGAGGAGCCTGCTTGCCGGGGCTTTCGGGTGCCGGGTCTTTTCATGGTATGGAAACTCCGAACAGACCGTTCTTGCCGGGGAGTGCGAAGAAAGCGCTCATTACCACATCTTCCCCGAGTACGGCGTCGTCGAGCTGATCGGGCGGGACGGTCGTCCCGTCGAGAGACCGGGAGAGGCCGGCGAGGTGGTCGCGACCAACCTCACCAACTTCGTCTGCCCCCTCATCCGCTACCGGACCATGGACGTTGCAGTCCTCGGGGAGGGGCCGTGCTCCTGCGGCCGGAACTACCCGCTGCTCGAGAAGGTGGAAGGGAGGGTTCAGGACTTCATCGTGACGGGCAAAGGCGAGCTCCTCCCCGGGATCACCATGAACATCGACACCGATGCGTTCGATAATGTTAAGCAGTTCCAGTTCTACCAGGAGAAGGTCGGGGAAGTTATCCTGAACATCGTAAAAAAACCGGCATTTGGTGATCGAGATGCGGATTATCTCTTCCGGGAGGTTGACCGGAGTTGCGGCGACGACGTGACCATCACCATCAGGTACGTGGATGCCATCCCGCTCACCGCCCGTGGCAAGTACCGCTACTTCGTCCAGAATATGCCGATACGCTTTGGCGAGCGGGAATTTGCACAGGACGAGCATGGATCCTCCGACGTATCGGCCTGACCCATGGGGTGCGTACGTGAAGGCCGATCCCCTGAGCTGGGTATCGCATGCGAATCCTCTCACCCTACAAGCGCTCACCCTGATCCCGTCCTACCGGGTGTACCGCAGGATGTATACCCTCCTCCGCCGGTCGCGGTGGTGGAGCCGGGAGGAACTTCTGGCCTACCAGGCAGAGGCGCTCTCGCGGCTGCTCGACCACGCCTACGAGAACGTTCCCTACTACCGCCGGATCTTCGACGAGCGGGGCCTCGTCCCCGCCGATATCCGGACCCCCGGCGACCTCGCCCTCCTTCCTTTCCTGACAAAAGAGATCGTCCAGGCCAACCTTGCCGACTTAAAAGCCCGGAACTACCCCGAGTCGGCGTTCGAGTACGTGCGCACGTCCGGTTCCACCGGCACCCCTATGGGGTTCTACTACGAGCGGGGCACCTCCCGGGCAAAGGAGTGGGCGTTCATGAAGGTTCAGTGGGACCGCGTCGGCTACCGGTTCACCGACCGCTGCGTCGTCCTCAGGGGGCACGTGGTGAACCCGGCGTCGGATGGCGCCTGCTGGAGGAAGGCGCTCTTTGGCCGGTGGCTGATCATGTCCTCCCATCTCATGACCGATGAGACCCTGCCCTCCTACATCGACCGGATCCGCCGGTTCCGTCCCCGGTTCATCCACGCCTATCCTTCGACGGCCGTGATACTCGCCCGCTACATGCGCGAGCACGAGATCGAAGCGTTCCCGACCGTGCAGGCCGTCCTCTGCGGCTCCGAGAACCTCTACCCCTGGCAGAGGAACCTGCTGGCCGAGGTCTTCGGGTGCCGGGTCTTCTCCTGGTACGGGAACTCCGAACAGACCGTCCTTGCCGGGGAGTGCGAGGAGAGCGCCCATTACCACATCTTCCCCGAGTACGGCGTCGTCGAGCTGATCGGGCAGGACGGCCTGCCTATCGAGGGGCCGGGCGCGATGGGGGAGGTGGTCGCGACCAACCTCACCAACTTCGTCTGCCCTCTCATCCGCTACCGGACCATGGACGTCGCGGTCGCAACGGACGAGCGGTGCTCGTGCGGAAGGCAGTATCCGCTGCTTGAGCGGGTGGAGGGGAGACTCCAGGAGTTCATCGTGACCCGGAGCGGGCACCTGATCTCCGTCACGCCCATCAACTACGAATCGGGCGCTTTTGAGAGGATCCGGCAGTTCCAGATGTGCCAGGAGGAGATGGGCGAACTCATCATGAGGATCGTCAGGAAACCGACCTACACCGATGAGGATACCCGGCAGCTGATCCATGAACTCCGGTGGCAGCTTGGCGACGAGGTGAACGTCCACATCCGTTTTGTCGACGAGATTCCCCGCACCCGGGGCGGCAAGTTCCGCTACCTCATCCAGAAGCTTCCGATCGAGATCGGCGACCTCTGAAGGGTCACTCGATATAGGGGACGAACCTCTTCTTTATCCAGGAGCGGTTGGCGATGCTGCTGTAGACCCACTCCGCCACTCTTCCCGCACTGTTCTTCCTGCTCAACTCGAGGTAGACCGCGAGGGCCGGGTTGTACTTTGCCTTGTGCATATTCAGGTTCGGGTTGTTCGCCCCCGTATTCTCAAACTCCGAAAAACCCTTCTCTTTTGCATCCATAAGCTGGAGCCACTGGAAGTACTCGTTTGCCGGCGTGCCGTCGATCTTCGGCCCTCCGACCCACAGGATATACCGTTTGTACTCCTGGGTCGTGCCGACCCCTTTGACCTCGCCGCTCCGGTTGTAAAGATAGTAGACGTGCACGTGGTCGGGATACGCTCCAAATATCTCCTCGAAGTACTGCCGCGTGATCAGGGGTACGTTCATGTCCGGGCTGCTGAACCGCCGGCTTACCGCCTCGTAGAACGGGCCGAGGTCGTCCCCCTGTTCCATGAAGTAACCGTCCTTCTCGAACTTCCGGATATTTGCCCGCAACTTCTTGTTCAGGTTCTCCCGGAGGGTCTCCAGGGGAGGGGCGAGGTCGATCGCGTAGGTGTAGTTGATCCCGACCCGGTAGCCGTCCCGGTTGAACCGGCGGATATCGCGAAAGCCCGGGACGAGGTTCATCGAGAAGTAGTCCGGAGCGAGGTCCCCGGATATATCGCGGAGCCCTTCGGCGATCGCCTGGAGCATCGACTCCCTCCGGCTCTGTTTTGCCGCGGTGTAGCCTCTGCCCATCACGACGCCGAGGTAGGGCACGACCGCCTGCAGGGGCGGAGGCGAGAGCACGATGGAGAGGCCGCAGATCCGTTTATGGAAGAGCGGGCAGACGGCTATGAGTTCTTCGCCCCGGTAAATGCCGTAGGGGAGGACCGTATACCCGGTCCACCGCCCGGTGACCTTCAGGAAGTCCCATCGGTGGAAGAGAAGGCCGGACGGTGCGGCATCGACGAACGTATCCCATGCCTCTTTATCCGAGACTACCTCGACCGGCACGTTGTTCTTCTCCCCCTCCTTCCGGGTACCCCCGGAGGCTCCCTATTCCTGCAGTCATCCCGATAAATGTGGCGGTCGCCGCCGAGGTAGGGCTGCAGTTGCTTCCCCTCCCGGAACTGCGGTCATCCCGATAAATGTGGCGGTCGCCGCCGGTATCGGATATCTGTTCCGCCGTTCTCGTGCGGGGAACCCTGCCCCGATCCTAAACCCTGCCTGCCGCCATCATCAATCGCTTGGCGAGGGTGAGGTACGCCCACCGCGAGACCATCCCGAGACCATCCATCTTCTCGATCTCGAAGTAGGTCGTGAGGTCGGGGTTGAACCTTGACTTGAAGAAGGCCAGGTCCGGGTTGTTTGCGCCCATGTTCTCGAACGTCCGGTAGCCTTCGGCCTTTGCCCGCCGGATCAGGAGCCACTGGAGGTACTCGTTCCCCGCATGAGTGCTCTTTAATCGCGGCGTCCCCATCCAGAGCAGAAACCGTTTGTACTCCTGGGTCGCCACCACGCCGGCGAGGTCCCCTCCGGCATCGTAGAGGTGGTACACTCCGATCCTCCCGGGATACGCACGCACGATGTCTTTGAGGTACTCCCGCTTGATGGGCGGGATATCGAGCGACGGATCCCGGTACCGGTCGGCAAGGAGCCGGTGGAGCGTCGATATGTCGTTCGTCCTTTCGAGTTGAAGGCCGGCTTTCTCCTCTTTTTTGAGCTTGTTCCGGAGCTTATAGTGAAGGTCGTTCCGGATCTCCGAGAGCGGCCGCTCCAGGTTGATGGTGTAAGTATACCGGATCCTCGCGTCGCAGTGGTCCCAGAGGTAGTGGCGTATATCGTTGAATTCGGGGACAAAGGCTATCGAGAGGTAGTTCGGTGAGAGATCCGCGAGCGTTCCCCGGATATCTTCGGCGACCAGGTGCAGCACCGACTCCTTCTTGCTCTGTTTGAGCCTCTCGAAGTTCTCGCTCATGACGCACCCGAGGTGAGGTATCACGGTGAGCGGCGGAGGGGAGAAGACGGCGGTGATGCCGTGCATCCGCCTGTAAAAGAGCGGAAAGAGGCAGATGAGCTCGTCTCCCTTGCAGATTGCGTACGGATGGAGCGTGCTCCCGGTATGCTTTGCCGTCAGGTGCAGGTAGTCCCACCTGTGAAAGAGGAGTCCGGATGGGCTCTCGTCGATGAAGGAGTCCCATGTATCCCTGTCGTCGACCCTATTTGCCGTCATTCCTTTCGTCACCTTCGTTCGGTCGCGCTGCCCGTCATCTGGCGACCTCTAATCCCCCCGGGGAATCATATATCTTTCTCCGGATGGTCGTCCGGGCATGGCGCCGGGTTCCCCGGCACAATGCTTATATACAGCAACACGTGAGGTAGGGGCATGGTCGTGCTCCGCCTGCTTGCCATGGACGACGTCTCGTTCTGCTCGTGGGAGGGCAACGGATCCGATGCGTACGGCGACATATGGGTGATCATTCCGGAGAAGAATCTCTTTCCCGAGTTCCTGAAACATTTCTGCCGGGCTTCGGGCCGCGATCTCGTCTCCCTCCCGCAATCCGAGAACTTCTTTTAGCTGCAGACACCCCGGACCGTCGGCACCGTGCCGTCTCGCCCGGAGCACAACGTTTAATGCAGAGGATCGCATGAGCAGTGCCGGGATGGGTGTGCGGGCAGTATATCGAAGATTGAGAGCCCTCCAGCTGGAAGACACCATGACAATGAGAGCGCTCCATATCCTCCCCGCGTACTCTGCCTACATCAGGACCTATGCCCTCCTCCAGCGGTCCCACTGGTGGAGCCGGGAGGAACTTCTGGCCTACCAGGCAGAGGCGCTCTCGCGGCTGCTCGACCACGCCTACGAGAACGTCCCCTACTACCGCCGGGTCTTTGATGAGCGGGACCTTGTGCCCGCCGACATCCGGACCCCCGGCGACCTCGCCCTCCTTCCTATCCTGACCCGGGAAGACCTCCAGAAGAACCTTGCCGACTTAAAAGCCCGGAACTACCCCGAGTCGGCGTTCGAATACGTCACCACCGGCGGCTCCACCGGCATCCCCGTCGGGTTCTACTACGAGCGGGGCGCCTCCCGGGCAAAGGAGTGGGCGTTCATGAAGACCCAGTGGGACCGCGTCGGCTACCGGTTCACCGACCGCTGCGTCGTCCTCCGCGGCTACACCGTCGGTTCCGCAAGAGACGACGTCTACTGGAAGAAGGCGCTCTTCGGCCGGTGGCTGGTCATGTCGTCCCACCACATGACCGAGGAGACCCTGCCCGCCTACATCGACCGGATCCGCCGGTTTCGCCCCCGGTTCATCCAGGCCTATCCCTCGACGGCCGTGGTGCTCGCCCGCTACATGCACGAGCACGGTGTCGAACCGTTCCCGACCGTGCGGGCCGTCCTCTGCGGCTCCGAGAACCTCTACCCCTGGCAGAGGAGCCTGCTTGCCGGGGCTTTCGGGTGCCGGGTCTTCTCCTGGTATGGGAACTCCGAACAGACCGTTCTTGCCGGGGAGTGCGAAGAAAGCACCCATTACCACATCTTCCCCGAGTACGGCGTCATCGAACTGATCGGGCGGGGCGGTCGCCCCGTCGAGAGGCCGGGAGAGGCAGGCGAGGTGGTCACGACGAGCCTCATCAACCCCATCTGCCCCCTCATCCGCTACCGGACCATGGACGTTGCAGTCCTCGGGGAGGGGCCGTGTTCCTGCGGCCGGAACTACCCGCTGCTCGAGAAGGTGGAAGGGAGGGTCCAGGACTTCATCGTGACAAAGGATCGCCGGCTCATATCGATGACGGCGGTGAACATGCACTCGGGCGTCTTTGACAACGTTGCGCAGTTCCAGTTCTACCAGAAGGTGGAGGGCGAGGTCCTCATGCGGATCGTGAAGAGACCGGGGTATACGGAAGCGGATACGGAGCAGATCCTCAGCGAACTCGAAAAAAAGTTCGAAGGCGGCGTGGATGTGGCCATCCGCTTCGTTGCGAAGATCCCCCGTACCCGGCGCGGCAAATACCAGTTCCTTATACAGGACCTGCCGCCGGACCGGTGCGGCCTGCTGGAGCAAGCGTGCGGGGACGAATCAGGCTGACGGCGGTCGGCGATATATGGCTGCAGACAGCGGGCGGCCGGCACCCGTTCGAGGAGGTCGGCCGCCTCGTCCGGGATAAGGACATTCTCTTTGGCAACCTGGAGACCGCACTCTCGGAGACCGGCGAGCGCGCCGAGAAGCACCACGTTATCGCGACATCCCCGGATGCCGCCCGCTACCTGGCGGATGCCGGGTTCGATATCCTCAGCGTGGCCAACAACCACGCAGGCGACCTCGGCGCCGAAGGTTTCCGAAACACCCTGGATGCCCTCACGAGCCGCGGCATCCTCCCCGTCGGGGATAGGCGGGAACCGGCCGTCATCGAGAGGAACGGCGTATCGGTCGGGTTTATAGGCTACGCGACAGGGAGATCGCCCCGCGGCGTCTCGATCAACCGGCTGGTCGAGGAGGATATCGTCCGGGATATCGCGTCGCTTGCCGGAGAGTGCGACCATATCGCCGTCTCGCTGCACTGGGGGATCGAGATGGCCCCCTACCCGTCCCCGGCCCAGATCGATCTCGCCCGCCGTCTCGTCGATGCGGGCGCCACCCTGATCCTCGGGCACCACGCCCACACCATACAGGCAATCGAGCGCTACCACGGGGGGCTCATCTCCTATTCGCTCGGTATGTTCCAGTTCGATCCCCGCTGGCCCCACAACGTATCGGAGGAGGCTATCATGCTCTCGGTCGACCTCTGTGCCGGTGGCGTCGTCGGGGAGCACAGGATGACACCGCTCATCGTCGGCGGCGACTTCGTGCCGCGCCCCGCAGAGGACGAGCGTATCCTCTCCCTCGTCGACGGCGTATCCCGGCCGGTCGCCGATGGAACGCTCACCTGGAGCCGGTGGTTCGAGGAGATCGCGCCGGCCTACATGAGGATGAACCTTGAGAGTTATCGCTACCGGATACGCGAGAGTGGCATCCTCCCTCTCCTGGAGATGGGCGCCTGGTTCTGCACACCGTTCTGCCTGAGGTGCTGCGCCGGGCTCGTCCGCCGGCGGTTTCGTCAGGAGCCGGTGCGGCACCTCGGGCAGAGTGACGGGGAGTAAAGTGGCGGAGAACCTGTGGGAACCTGCGCCAGGCCGTCCCGGAGGTGCGGTGGGCAGATGCAGATCCTCCACGGCCCGCCATCTCACCGTATAATGGATCTTCGCATATCCCGCCGGTTTCCTGGAAGGCCGCCGGCCGCCCGGGGCCGGAGCCACAAAACCCTCATTACAATTGATGACAGATAGAGAAGGGAGGAGTGTACACGATTTGTCTGCGATACCAAAGGAGGAGTATCTTGTTAAATGCACTTCCGCCTGCGCCGGATGCAGCTCATCCCTGTGTCTACGCTACGTGCTCAAAGCGGCCGGCCCCGATTCGGTTCTGGTCGTGCCCGCCTGCTGCACCAGCGTTATCCAGGGGATCTACCCCGGCACGGCGATGAATGTGCCCGTATATAACATAGCGTTTGCCGCAGCCGCTGCCTGCGCCTCCGGCATGAGCAACGCTTTCTCGGCGCTTGGACGGGAGACCAACGTCATCGTCTACGCGGGTGACGGTGGAACGGTTGATATCGGGATCCAGGCGCTCTCCGGCGCGCTCGAGCGCGGCACCAACTTCCTCTACATCTGCTACGATAACGAGGCATACGGTAACACCGGCATGCAGCGGTCGGGTTCGACGCCTCTTGGGGCGCGCACCACCACGACTCCCGGTGGCAAACCCACGGCAAAGAAGGACCTCGACCGGATCGTCGAGGCGCACAACCCTCCCTACATGGCGACCGCCTGCAGCGCCTACCCTCTTGACCTCTACAAGAAGGTGAAGAAGGCGCTCTCAATTCCCGGGCCCAAGTTCATTCACATACTTGCGCCGTGCCCGCCGGGGTGGCGCTACCCCACGGAGAAGACGGTCGAGATGGGGAAACTTGCGGTGAAGACCGGAACGTGGATCCTTTACGAGCGTGAGTATGGAAACCTCACGATCAACGGCCCGTCAAAGACGGCGATGAAGCGGCCCGCGCCCCTTGAAGACTACATCAACGGCCAGGGGCGGTTCAAGAACCTGAACCCTGAAGTTCTCGATCTGATGCGGCAACAGGTTGCGCAAAACATCCAGCGCCTCTCCCGCGAGGAGGCCGGCGTATGCTGACGATTGCGACCGGCAACAAGGCGGTGGCGGTCGCGGTGAAGGCCGCAAAACCGGGCGTCGTCGCCGCCTACCCGATCACCCCCCAGACCGAGATCGTCGAGCAGATCGCCGAGTACGTCACCGACGGCGACCTTGAGAGCCGGTATGTCCCGGTGGAGAGCGAGCATTCGGCCATGGCTGCCTGTATCGGGGCGAGTGTCGCCGGTGTGCGGGCGTTCACGGCGACGAGCTCGCACGGCCTCCTCTACATGCACGAGATGGTCCACTGGGCGGCAGGCGCGCGCCTCCCGGTCGTGATGGCGAACGTCAATCGCGCCCTCGGGCCAGGGTGGAACACCTGGGCAGAGCATACCGACGCCTTCTCCCAGCGTGACACGGGCTGGCTGCAGGTCTTCGTGGGCACGGTCCAGGAGGCTTACGACGCCACCCTGATGGCGTTTCGGATCGCCGAAGACGAGAGGGTCCTCCTTCCCGTGATGGTCAACCTGGACGGATTTGCACTCAGCCACATCATGCAGTCGCTTGATACGGTGGATATCGGCGATTTCCTGCCTCCTTACCGTCTCCCGCACGCAATTGATACGGAGAACCCCTGCGGTTACGGGCCTATGACCGGGCCGGCCGATTACTTCCGGTTCCGCTGGGATATCGAGCGGTCGATGCGCGATGCCCGGGGCGTGATCGCAGAGGTCGAGCAGGAGTTCCGCGAGCGGTTTGGCCGCTCGTACGGACCCACCGAAGACTACCGGTGCGAGGACGCCGATGTCATCGTCGTCGCCATGGGGACGCTCGGGAAGGAGGCGGAGGTGGCGATCGACCGCCTCCGCGACGAGGGGATCAGGGCCGGGTCCATGCGCCTGCGCTGGTTCCGCCCCTTCCCGGACCTCGATCTTGCCGGGCGGGAGGTCGTCGTCATCGACCGCGATTACTCGTTCGGCTTTGGAGGGGTGGTGGCGCACTCCATCCGGTCAAAGACCGGCATCGTGCCCTACAGCGTGATCGCCGGACTCGGCGGCCAGGAGGTCACTTACAACGATATTGCGGACTTTGTCCGGAACCGGCGTCCCGGTGAGGAGACCTGGTTTGGGGTGAACGACCATGTATGAGATCAGGATTCACTCCCGGGGCGGGCAGGGCGGCGTCACCGCCGCAAAGCTCCTCGCCCTCGCGGCATTCCGGGACGGGAAGTATGCAACCGCCTGCCCGTTCTACGGGGCGGAGCGGCGCGGGGCACCGGTCGTCTCGTTTGTCCGGATAGACGGCGAACCGATCAAGATCTACAGCCAGATCCACGAACCGGATCTCGTGATCGTGCTCGATACGAGCATCATGGACGTCGTGGATGTCCTGCAGGGCCTCAAAACTGACGGGACGGTCCTCTTAAACAGCGCCCACCCCCTCCCGGGGTGCAATGGGGCCTCTCTACACGTCGACCTGACCGGGATCGCGCTCGCCACGAACCTGGTGGTCGCCGGGAGCCCCATCCTCAACACCCCGGTGCTCGGGGCGCTCGCGAAGATGGGAATCGTCACCCTCCCGTCCGCGGAGAAGGCGATCCGTGAGATGTTTGCCGACGAACGAAACGTGAAGGCTGCAAAAGTAGCGTACGAGGAGCTGAAAGCATGAGAAAGAGACTTGCGCTCAGCAGGCCGACTGAGGCCTCGTCGGGGAAGACGGGCTCCTGGAGAACGTTCCGGCCCGTTGTCGATAAAGAGGCCTGCAACGCCTGCGGGCTCTGCGCCCAGTACTGCCCGGATGGGGTCATCGATGAGGACCTCAACGTGGATCTCGACTACTGCAAGGGGTGCGGCATCTGCGCAAACGAGTGCCCGAAGCAGGCCATCGCTATGATTCGCGAGGAGCGCTGACCTCCTCGCCCGCCAGGGGGCATTGCGCGATATACTCCAGGTTGAACCGGTAGAAGTGCGTGTAACCGCAGTTGTGGCACCGGGTCGTGAAGTGGTTGCTCCCTATCACGAGGTTGTGCAGTCCTGCAACCCCGCAATTTTTACATGGCGCATCGGTTTTGAGGTTCCAGATGTCGTAACGCCCGATCGGGGTGCAGGTTCCGATCGCCCCGGTGTCCTCAAACCGTGGAATGAATATCCGGGTCGCACCGCAGGCGGAGCAGATCACCTGCGCCTGCGCGGAGACGGCCTTTACGATCTGGTCGGCATCCTCCCTGCAGCGGTAGCAGACGGTGCGGTGCCGGGTGAAGATGAACCGTTCGTTCATGCGTGATACTTCTCGGGGAGAGGATAAAACCTCCCCCCGGGGCGCAACCCCCGCCCTGTGCGCGATGCCAGAGACGCGCCTCCCCCTGCCGTGCCGCGATGAGGGGCAAAGGCTAAATAGCACTTTCACATTCTCCTGCCATCGAGGAGGTTATGATATGGCAGCGTTGAGAGTCGCACCGTATGTCTGTGCTTACTCGGATGAGAACGAAGAGAATCTTCACATCGAGATCGAACTGCCGGGCGTTGAGAAGAAGGATATCACCTTCAAGATGCAGGAGACCAGCTTCTCCATCGATGCATCCCGTGGGGATGTTCGCTACGTCGGCACCTACGCGATCGGTTGCCCCGTCGATACCGATAGGGCGAAGGCAACGTTCAGGAACGGTCTCTTAACCGTGGACGTTCCCTACGTGCAACCGATCGCGGAGGAGACAAAAGAGATCCCCATCGCGGAGTGAAGGGGCCGGGGCTCTCTTCTCTTTTCCATCTCAGGTATCCTTCGCCCTGGCAATGGGCAGGTGAACGGTTCTCTTCCGGGAGCGCCCTCACCACCGGAGAGGGTCATCTTTATTACCCTGCATTTGCACGTCAGAGTATGAACCCGGCACGCGGACACGACCCGCGACCACCAGAACCACCGGTGCGGGAGGAAGCGCCACAAAACCGGTTGATCCACGAGCAGAGTCCGTACCTGCTCCAGCACGCCTACAACCCCGTCGACTGGCATCCCTGGGGTGAGGAGGCGTTCCAGAAGGCTAAAGAGAGCGGTAAACCGGTATTTCTCTCCATCGGCTACTCGGCCTGCCACTGGTGCCATGTCATGGAGAGAGAGTCGTTTGCCGACCCCCTGGTCGCGAAACTCTTAAACGATATCTTCGTCTGCATCAAGGTGGACCGCGAAGAGCGGCCGGATATCGACCAGATCTACATGGCGGCCGCCCATGTGCTGACCGGGTCCGGGGGATGGCCGCTCACCATCTTCATGACCCCGGATCGAAAACCATTCTTTGCAGCGAGTTATATACCCAGAGAGAGCCGCTACGGCATGACCGGTCTCCTCGACCTTATCCCCCGGATCAGCAAGGTTTGGCAGGATCAGCGGCAGGAACTTGAGAATGCCGGCGATAGGGTGCTCGGTGCGCTGCAGAGCGCGGCCCGATTCCCTCCCGAGGAGGGCGAGCTCTCGGAGGCGGTCCTCGATGAGGCGTACGAGACCTTCCTCCGTATATTTGATGGGGAGAACGGCGGGTTTGGGGATGCGCCCCGGTTCCCGACCCCGCACAACCTGATATTCCTGCTCCGCTATGCGCACCGGACCGGGAAGGAGCCGGCCTACACGATGGTCGAGAAGACCCTGCATGCCATGCGGCGGGGCGGGATCTTCGATCAGGTCGGTTGGGGGTTTCACCGCTACTCGACGGATGTGGAGTGGTTCGTCCCGCACTTTGAGAAGATGCTCTACGATCAGGCGCTCCTTGCTATGGCGTATACGGAGGCCTACCTCGCGACGGGGAGGGAAGAGTTTGCCCGCACCGCCCGGGAGACGATCGCCTACGTCCTGAGGGATATGACCGATCCCGGCGGCGGGTTTTATTCGGCAGAGGATGCGGACAGCGAAGGTGAAGAAGGGAAGTTTTACACCTGGACAAAGGCCGGGATCCTCGAAGTTCTCGGAGAGGAGGATGGGGAGCGGTTTTCCCGGATCTTTGCTGTCACGGAACCGGGGAACTACCGGGAGCAGCCTGACGGGAAGAGGACAGGGAGGAACATCCTCCGCCTGCGGCGACCGCTCGCGTCATGGGCTCATGAGTTCTCGATATCGGAGGAGGATCTCGCGTGGTTCGTTGAGAATGCCCGGCAGAAACTGTTTGTGGCCCGGGGTGAGCGGGTCCGCCCGGCAAAGGACGACAAGATCCTCACCGACTCAAACGCTCTCATGATCGCCGCTCTTGCGAAGGCCGCCCGGGCCTTCGACGACCCGGGGTACCTGGCGGCGGCAGAGAAAGCTGCCGCGTTCGTCCTCGATAACCTGCGCGGACCGGATGGGCGGCTTCTCCACCGCTACCGGGGTGGAGAGGCCGGCATCAGAGCGACCCTTGACGACTACGCGTTCATGCTCTGGGCCCTTATCGAGGTCTACGAGGCATCCTTCTCCCCGAAATACCTCAGTGTCGCCACGGAGCTCTCCCGGGATCTCTTCGCCCGGTACTGGGACTGCACCCATGGTGGATTCTTCTTTACGCCGGACGATACGGACGTACCCATCCGGCAGAAGATGGTGTACGACGGGGCGGTCCCCTCCGGGAACAGCGTGGCCATGTATGCTCTCTTTGCCCTCGGCCGGATGACGGCGAACCTCGAACTCGAGGAGACGGCGAACCGGATCCAGCACGTCTTTGCCGACGCCGTCCAGAAGGCGCCTGTTGCCTGCCCCCACTTCCTCACCGGCTTTGAGTTTATGCGGGGGCCGAACTTCGAGGTGATCATAACCGGTGTTCTGGGCGCAGAAGATACGAACGCGATGGTCGGTGCCATCCGGTCGCATTATACGCCCGATGCTCTCGTCATCTTCCGCCCTTCCGGTGAGGAAGACCCGGATATCACGCGGGTTGCCGGGTTTACCCGGGATATCGTGGCGGTCGGAGAGAGGGCGACAGCGTATGTCTGCACCAACTACGCCTGCGACATACCGACGACCGACCCCGATGAGATGCTCCGGCTCCTCGGGTCGAGGGAGAGGCCGCCGGAGCCGATCGTCTGATGAGGAGGTCTTTGTGATGACACGAAACGGAGTTGATGTCGAAGCGGTCAACGCCCTTACGAAGGAGATGCGGAAGGATGCGATGGCGAGGCAGAAGACTCTCTCGGGCTTGCTGAGCTGGAACGGCGGTGCGCACTCCACGACGATCGTCAGGAACTTCGTCATCCCCGCCGATGAACCGGCTGTTCTCGGAGGGACTGACCGGGGAGCAAGCCCGATGGAACTGGTGCTCACGGGTCTTGCGGCCTGTGTCGCGATCTCGATCGCTTACAGCGCAGTGGAGGACGGCATCGAGGTCCACGCGATCGAGATCGACGTCGAGGGGGATCTCGATCTCGGGGGGCTCTTTGAGATTGCCGGGAGTGGCCGGCCAGGTTTTGAGGAGGTTCGCCTGATCATCCGGGTGGATGCCGATGCGCCGCGGGAGAAGATCGAGGAGCTCGTGAACCACGGTTACCGGCGCTCGCCGGTCGTGGATTCGCTCACGGGCAGGGTGCCGGTCAGGGTCTGCATCGGGCGGGAGGATGCGGGGGCGGGGTGACGCGGTGCAGGCAGAGCCTGCGGTCTTGTGGATAGCAGGCAATCCCACTGATATCGTTGGTCCCGGCGCGTGGGAGGGCGGCAATCGATAGGATCGTATGTGTATGTCAGGCGGGATGGTCCGGGGGTATCATTCCACCGTCTCCCCTGGAGGTTCCTGGCGCGCCCCCTTCCACTCGCCCTTCAGTTCGGGACGATCGGCGAGGATCTTGCTGACCGTGCTCCTGCTCACCTCAAACATCCTGCAGATCTTGCTGATGCTTGTTCCGGCCCGGCGCACCGCGATGAGCGCCTCGATCTGACCCTCGCTGAGCGCTCGCGGTCTTCCTATGGGCTGCCCCCCCTCCTTCTTCGCCCTCTTTGGTGCCGGGGGAGCGACCTTCCGGGCGTTCTCTCGGTACCGGCCCATATAGAGGATGAAGTTGCCGATGGCCTCCCTCCGGAGTGCTGGATCATCTCTGGATCCGAAGAAGTCGTTGTTCACGCAGTAGATCGTATATCGCTCGTTCAGGGTCTTGAGCGCTGCAAGTCCGGCATCCATGTCCTTGGCGAGATCGGCCAGATCGTATATGATGATCTCGGGGCAGTCGTTTGCGGCGCAGTACTCGAGCATCGCCAGAAACCCCTCCCGCCTCTCAGGATGCGTTGCGCCGGCACGGTGATCGTGAAAGATCG
>Ga0208462_1000704_pt1 | contig 29387 bp, 22 predicted proteins | sample AD_SCU001_MetaG_FD_184452 | JGI IMG/M metagenome (GOLD analysis project Ga0208462, IMG submission 184452) | Active sludge microbial communities of municipal wastewater-treating anaerobic digesters from China - AD_SCU001_MetaG (SPAdes) (version 2) | ecosystem: Engineered > Bioreactor > Anaerobic...
CGGTGTCGTCCAGGCGCACCCCCGACAGCGTCTCGACTTCGAATCCGAATTCCCTGCCCAGTTCCTTGAGCAGAACGATATCGCCTTCACGGCTGTATCCGAACCGGTAATCGTGGCCGACGACGAGGGCCTTAATCCCGATGCGGCCGACCAGCAGGTCTTCCACGAATCCCCGGGCCGAAATCCGGGAGAACTCCCTGCTGAAGGGAACGACGATGGCGGCATCGATGCCGGACGCCGAAATGAGCTCCAGCTTTCGTTCCTGGGACGTGATGAATTGAAGGTTCTTGTTGGGGAACAGGACTTCGACGGGATGCGGATCGAAAGTCATGACGACCGACTTCCCGCCCAGTCGTTTCGCCCATTCCTTGACTCTGTCGAAGAGGGCCTGGTGGCCTCGGTGCACGCCGTCGAAATTGCCGATGGTGATAGCGGGGTTGTTGAGGGATTGGCGGATATTCTCCAATCCGCGAAAGATTTCCATTGAAGCTTTGACACCTCCCGGAGCGTGGATTCTGCTTGACAGCTAAAGACTTTTAACATATCCTTCATGGGTTGCGTTTGCAACGCTTTTGTTTGCCGAAGTGGCGGAATTGGTAGACGCGCTAGGTTCAGGGTCTAGTGGGCGTACGCCTGTCGGGGTTCGAGTCCCCGCTTCGGCATACCCGCAAAACAAATCGCAACGATTCCACATACCTTAGCATCGGTTCCTCTGCCTGTGTGCCAGTCAGGTACACAGCGGAGGTACACCGATGAAAACTTCCCGCAAATCCAAGAATCCTTCTTATCTCCTCCACACCCGCTATGGGTACTATTTTCGTTTACGACTCCCCGCCGATTTGGGTAATATGTTTCCCCAATCCCACATCAAGCTATCTTTGGCGACTGGGAAAGCAAGGGAGGCGAGGAAAAGAGCGTTGCGCCTTGCTGCTTGCGCCCTAACCCTATTCGACACGATCAGGCAGGGTAATATCATGGATTACGAAGAAATAAAACGGGTGATGAGACAGGAAATGAAGAAACTGCTGGGCATGACCACAGAGTTTGATGCTTCTCTCCCGAAAGTCAAACGTGAAATTCTTTACGATTATTGTAAGTCCAATGCAAAAGAATTAGAAGAAGCTTTGGATGACAATGATTTTAGATTAGCAAGGATATCGGTCCTCAAAATTATCCAAGAACAAAAATGGGATATATCAGAAGAATCTATAGAATTCAAGGTGATATGCAGAGAATTCTTAAAGATGACACTCCAATTTTCGAGACTTATAGCAAAAAGATCGCAGAATGATTTTTTTGAATACGATGAGCCTATACTTATACAAGAGATAGAACCATCACATCCAAATGAAACATTACGAAATGTTGACAATGTAAGATCCAGCACCATTTCACAACTACTTCCAAAGTTCATTGAAGATTTGGGACTTCGCAACAAAAGTGAATCATATTGCATTGACTGCAACGTTATTATTGGTAAAGTGTTAACACAAATGCTTGGCGATATATATGTATCTCAAATATCAACAAAAGATGTTGATAGATTTATTGAAATTTTACGGAAAATGCCTCCCAATTTTACCAAGAAGAGGAAATACCGTGACATTCATCCGCTAGAATTGAGCGAAATGAAACATGAAATCACATTAGGGCAAAGTAGGATCAGAACTATAACGTTTATTTTGTCCTCATTTTTTCAATACTGTATAAGAAAAGGTGAACTTTCATACAATCCAGTAGTTAAAAATATGGCCGGTCCTAAACCAAAATCTAGGGGTAGTTCTTGGACTGTTGAAGAGTTATATGGGATTTTTAATTCAACTGAATACATACATGACACTTTTGATGAACCATATCAGTTCTGGATTCCTATTCTTGGGCTGTTTACTGGGGCAAGACACAAGGAGCTTGCGCAAATCTACGTGGAAGATGTGACACAGGACATGGGAATATGGGGGCTAAATGTTACGGAAGAAAATAGCAACAATGATGATAAGTCAGTTAAGACAGGTTCCAGCGAGAGGTTTATTCCTTTACACGACTTCATTATCGATGATTTGGGTTTCGTTCGATACACAAACGAAATGAAAGAGTTAGGCCACAAGCGAGTTTTTTCCGAGCTAAAAAAATGGAAGGCAAAAGGATTCAGGGGGCAATCCAGCAAATGGTTTGGTGAATGGAAACAAAGACTTGGCATTAAAGGAAAACACAAGACATTCCATAGCTTTAGGCACTGGTTTCGAACATATCTCGAAAACTACGCACACCTGAATGCGTATGAGATAGCTCCTCTGCTCGGCCATTCTGACCAGAAATTGATGACGTTGAACTATGGTGAGGTATTTGCGACCACACTGCGTGATAGAATTATGAGGATCGATTACAAAAAGGACATTGAGCTTGACCTATCCCATTTGAAAAGGTCGAGGTTTGCACGACCAATCTCGTGAATTTTGAGTTCTGGATAAACTTTTTCGCTAAATCATCCCCCTGTCTTTCAAAATCTGCTTTGCCTCATGCCCCGCTATGCGCAGATAAAGCGCCGTGGTGTTCAATGAGGAATGGCCGAGCAGATCTTGAACGATGGTCACGGGAACCCCGGCCCTGAGTAATTCAACGCTCCTACTGTGCCTCAAGATGTGCGGATGTCCCAAATCAAGAGGAATCTCAGCCTCTTTTGCCATACTATAGAATTTTTTCCGAAAGGTTGCAGCATCAATCCTAAATGGACTTCCAACATCTGGTGGCAACTCACCTTTAGCGACATACTGGGCAATCTGCAAACGATAGTTTCCGATCTCCGCAAGAACGTTGGCTGGAACGGGCACGATCCTTGAGGGTGCTCGTTTCTTTACCTTCCGTCCCTTGTGTGCATGCTGCTTGAGAGTGATCAGCTTCAATTCACCGTTTCGATGATCGATGTCCATATCGGCATTCAGTCGGATCGCTTCCCCCAACCTCGCCCCAGTAAATCTCAAAACGAGAAAGATCAGCCAGTGCCTTCCTCGCCGTGCATATTGCCTTGGCGTTGGCGCTGAATCGAAGAATTTCTGGTAAGCAGCGGTGAGAGCATTGATCTGCCTTTCGGTAAGATACTGAATGTGCGCATTGACAGGAACGAGCGCATTTCCTCTTAGTGGTATAAGGTTGTTCATCGCCCTCCTTTTCTCATTTATCCCGAGAATTTTCGTGCATATTGTACCAAAAAATCGGTCAAAACGCAAGCGAAAACACTGCATAACCTACCGCAATTAAGGCTAAATTGCACGAAAATTTAGATTTTCGTGCAATTCCCTTATACATAAAAATGTATCCCGATGGGATTTCGACTTAGATACGTTGGGTAAATTTAGAGTTTGAAAATAGAAACCCCGAACAAAAGCTATCTATTATCAAAAATAGCGAAGTATATGAAAACCAGTGATACAAAATATCGATATGTTATAGTAATATGTTAAAAATCATTTAGTAATGTTTTTATATTTATTGATATAAAAATCAATATTAGTTGAAACTTCTAAAAAATCATTTCTTGTTTTCGAAACCAATTCTTTGATCGAATCCGATTCTTCTTGTGATAGAAGGTTCTGGTTGAGAATAACATGTCCATATTTATTTCCATATTTTGCCATTAAAATATTATTTATATTATCCTCCACTGCCAAACGATTCTCAGGCAAACTCACGTGGAAAAACTTAATCGGTACTCGAAATGGAAATATTCCATTATCCCATATCGGATCCCAATACTCGAAGGTAGATCCAACAATCTCGGCAATCCCACCAATACGCTTATCGACAATAAACGCAACAAATTCTCCTGACTTCCATGAGCGAAATCGAGCTCTATTACTACCCCATACTTCATGTTTGATGCATATAAGGAACTGGACCTCATCAATTTTGACCAAGCGAATTCTCATGAGATAACTCCTGCAAATCTGTCGTGCAGTCTTAGCCCCCCCCTTTACCTAGATGGCCTAGAACTCTTTACAGGCCATCTCAGCAGAAAAATTACGCCATAGTATAGAGGGACACAGCGAAGGACTACCAGTACTTCCACCGCCACTCGATCCATTCCATATTAACAAGGTCAGGGATTTCTAATCCGTCTGGTAGGTAAGCATAGTTGACACTTTCAGATGCGGCTTCCGAAAGAAGAATGGATCCACTCGGATTGATTCTTAAATGTCCGCTGTCAAAAAGAAGATGGATGTCAGAGCGCAAGCACAGCCCATTTTCTACTACGTCCAGCCCTGATTCTGAAACAGGACGAATGTGTGCGGCTTCCAAGACTGATTCAAGTTTCACCCCAGTGATAAGACATCGAGAACCATATGCTTCCAACACTTGTTTCCTAAATCTTGATTGCTGAGGTCTTTGAAGAACTTCGGCTAATACTCTCTTCCGCTCAATTTGTGCAGGGAAATCGGTTTTGCGAATCTTTTTTACGGCGGTCTGAGGCTGAATCCCAGCAACATCAAGGTCGAGAAGGCTCCTAATTTCAGCCTCATTCATCTTGCTAATATAGTATTTCTCCCTTGACCGTCCTCTCCCCTTCATCTCGCAAATTCCATAGAAATTCAAAAAGAGAAGGAACTCCCTTGCCATCCGCTTATCATTCGATTCGGGAGCACAGTCTGCCCACATGGAAATATCCAGCGTTCCAGCCCGAAACATCCCAAGTGCCTGAACGTGATCTTCAATCGGAGCATTGGCTCCCGCTAGGGGAATGACCACCTTGGTCAATTCATCAGGTGTTATGAATGCGTTTGCTTCGCCATAGCTGTCGTACAAACTGATAAGTATCCACAGAATGAGCTCAAAGGGTTTAATTCTAAGTCCGGCTGCATCCCAATCAGCAAAATCGGTCTGAATCAACCTATTAGGGAGTTCGAAGGTTTTGATGACGGTTGCCGCCATTTCGGCCTTGGTAATCTTCCCATCCGCAATCTTTGTTCCAAACGGTGTAAGGCTAATCTCGCCGCTCAGGTCGCCGTATAAATTTAGGGCTTTCCAATATTGTCCTGAATTGCGAATTAAGTTCCTCTCGGGCGTCCGAACAAGATTGACAGTCGTTCCCGTTTCTCTCTGAACAATGCCCAAGTCATCTAACACGCCAGCTGAGGAGGGAGGCTCTCCTTCATGCCTTCGTAAAACACGAAGCACTCCTAAAAACACCGAAGGATCGTTCAAACTCTCAGTAGGGGTTACGGTTGCCCATCTCCACTTATATGTCGGGAACGGCTTTTCTGGCGGTTTCATTTTTTATGCCCCACGGTTCAATCGGGAATTGTGATGCCAGTGCTTTTGCAAGCAGGGGAGGGACAGCATTGGCGACCTGTCGGTAAACCGAAGACTGAGTCCCTGAAAATACATAGTCTATAGGGAATGATTGGGTGATTGCCATCTCTCGGGCAGACATTCTTCGGTGATTGCCGGGGTGATGCAGGACAACAACGCCACCCCGATCATCACCCCTTGCGGTCACGGTTGGGGCTGGTTTCTTGGGATCGATTTTTCGATGACCCAAATAGCCGTTGAACCGCAACTTGTATTTGGAGTACGTGTGATTGGGGATTTCTGGAGCCTTTTCTGGTTCAGGAATGTTACCTAGTGCGTCTCCTATGCTTACCCACTGCTTCCGGCTTATGTGCAACCCTCGACTGGGGTCTGCATGGGTTGCAACTGGGAAGGCTACTTGGATGCCAATGTCACTCCTGACCCCCAAAAAAAACACTCTCTCCCTTAATTGTGGTACGCCATAATCGGCAGCATTCAAAACTCTATATTTGACAATATAAGAGGCATGCTGAAAATCTTGCATGATCTTTTCAAGAATCGCCCCCTTACCCAAATTTAAGATGCCCTTTACGTTTTCGGCAAGAAAAAATGCTGGCTTCTTGTCCTTGATCACCCGCAGCATTTCTCTGTAAAGCTTGTTCCTAGTATCATTGACATGACGAGAAGTATTGGCTACTGAGAATCCCTGACAAGGGAACCCTCCAATCACTATATCACAATCAGATATTTGATCCGATCTTATGCCCTGTATATCGCCAAACACTATATGATCGCCAATATTCTCCCTATAGGTATTTACCGCATCTTCGAAATTGTCGTTTGCCCAAACGATTTTGTGTCCAGCCCATATAAAACCTAAGTCAAGACCGCCAGCTCCAGCGAAAAGCGAAACAACTCTCATTCTTAATGCCTCCCACAAATTTCAAGTTGTCTTCCGAGATGTTCAGCAAACAGTGCAGGAACAGCATTCCCAACTTGGCGATACATTGAGTTAAGACTTCCATGAAAATAGAAATCAATGGGAAACGTCTGGATTATGGCAGACTCCCTGACCGTCAACCTCCTATGATTGCTTGGGTGTTGAATTGCACAAACGCCCCCCTTCCCGTTACCTCTTGCCAGAATCGTTGGAGAAGGTTTGTTTGGATCAGTTGTCCTGTGTCCAGTGAAGTTCCGGTTGGTTACCTTATACTTCGAACAGATGTGGTTTGCCAAATGATGCTTCTCGTTTGGTTCAGGTATGCCGTTAAGGGCTTCGCCAATGGTGATCCAAGGTTGGAATCCGTTCTGAATTGGCGGCTTAGCGTGGGTAGGATTCGGGAAAGTGTATGCAACTGAATTTGAGAGGTCATGCCTTTGTCCCACAATGATAACCCTCAACCTGTGCTGAGGAACTCCATAATCAGCCATATTGAACAGGCGGTATTTTACCCGATATCCACAGTTTTCAAAATCATTTAATATCATTTTGAAAACATTTCCCTTTTCAAGACTCAGTATACCTCTCACGTTTTCTGCTATGAAAAATCTCGGACTCTTACCACGCAACACCCTCAAGAATTCTTCATACAGAGTATTTCTCTCATCTTGGGCTGAACGTCTTAGATTGGCGCATGAGAATCCTTGGCATGGAAACCCACCGACAACCACATCACCATCAGGAATCGCAGATATTTTTATTTGTTCAATATTGCCTTGCACGATATGGGTGCCAATGTTTGCCTTGTATGTTTGTACCGCATCGGGATCATTGTCATTTGCCCAAATGATAGTATGATTACTTCTCAATAAACCGAGATCCATTCCACCAGCACCAGAAAAAAGGGAAATTATCCTCATCCGCTTACTTTCGTTAATCGTCCTGAGTAACAACATAACTCATTCATAGGACAATCTTTACAGTTTGGCTTCGTTGCTTTGCAGTATTCTCGACCAAGAGATACAAGTGTTACGTGAAGAGAATATCTGATGTCCTCTGGTACTATAGCTTGTATATGGTTATGCCATCGTCTAACAGGAAGTGGATAAGAGTGAGCACCAAGCCGATCCAATGTTCGAAAAGTATGGGTATCAACCGGAAATACATTCCGATCTAAGGAATACATCATTATGCACCTTGCTGTTTTGATCCCCACGCCCGGCAAAGAGCACAAAGTCTTCTCAGCATCTGCATCTGACATCCTTTTCAACATTGCTAAGCTTCTAGCTCCAAAATTTATATCCAAGGTACTGAGTATCGAAATAATTCGGTCTGCCTTAATAGCCGAAAGTCCACCCGGTTCAAGAATTGTTTCTATTTCAGGCTTGTGATGGCTTTCTATCTTCCTCCATGACCGAAATCTTCGTTTAAGATTGCTGTAGACGGATTGGTACTTTGCTTCATCTGTTTGAGTTGAAAGCACAATGTAAATTAACTCATCCAGTGGATTCTTCTTGTTTCCGTGCCTTCGCAGTCCAAAATGGGAAACCAATATCGCATTGCATTTTTTGAGTTTCCGCCCTATTTCCTTGCTCGTCCACACAGCTATGTTCTCTTAATTAATGGGATCCTGCACTCAGGTGCAGCAATCAGCCCAGTCCAGCAAGCGACAGCACGGATTCCGAGAGATCGTGCCTTAGCTGAGTTTCCAATTCCCGTGAAGGGTCATGGCGTTACTTGGATCACGTTCTCAATGGATAGCCTCCAGAGGCTCCAGACGTAATCGCACGCCATTCACAGCGTTTGCATTTTACCAGATGACAGGCATTCAGTTCAACCGATATCCCATCCGAATCACTGGTGTCAATTTTGATCTTGCCCTTAAAATCGCAGAGCAGTTTCATCGTACTCGGTTCCAAGAATTATCGGACCTAGGTTGAAGGGTTTTCTCCAATTTAGCTGGAGAGAACCCATCGGCCCGAACGGATCGGACTAGCCGGCAATCGATGATTTCAAGTTTCGCCGCCGTTCCCTGATCGAGGATCTTTTTTGATGGGAGCAGGGGAATTCCAGTCGCACATTCCTGAAACAGGAAAAATGTACGAGAATATTGTTCCAAACCAGTCCTGATCCGATCAGTTCTTGAGTCCCGACTCGAATATCTTCCCCTGCTGCGGGCGATGAGTGCCGGGAATACTCCGCTTGAAGAACTTTTTCCCACCACGTTCTTGCAGCATTGCTGGAAACCCCGTCTAGGTCTTGCGCTCCCAGTGCCTCGAATCCAAAGCTCCGAGTCACCTTATCGCATACCTGAACGTACAAAGCTGGGGTTCCAACCATTTCCACCCCAAGGATGCCGCTACGGTTCATGAAAATTGATCCGATCTGATTGTGCGCAGGACGGAATGCATTGACGAACTCATCGATCTGGTCAGCCACCTTTGCACGTGCTTCCCTGAAATTTGCCGTTCCCGAACGAACTTTCAAGGCCTCCAATGATTCGGCTACTTGATCCCAAACAGCGTGCTGATTGCTTCGGTATCCATTGCCAGCACGAACATTGGCGGTCACTGATGCTTTTTGAGCGGCACGAGATTTCGCACGAAAGATCGCTTGTCCCGATTGGAAATCGGCTCCATCCCGCTCATGCCATCTTCCTGCTTCTATACATGAAACAGGAATTTTGACCGTTTGTTGGGCCAGAATGATCAAAGTCGTATTGACGATACGGTTCTGTTTGCCGCCCACCACTTCCTCTCCGTCCAAAACGATTACAGCGGAATCACCACCATTCTGGAAAAGGAGATGCGGCACTTCCCCCGCTTCGCCTACCTCATTGATCCTTACGGTTCCTTTCTCCAGCGCCTGTTCTAGGGTGTCCAATCGGGGGAAATTGGGGCATCGATCAATGCACAGTGGTATAACGCCCAATCCACCGAATCTCGCTAAATCACCGAAGACCACGTTTTGGGGAACAATTTCTCCAACCCTCATGAATCCTCCTTGTTTACGGTTTATGTCACGATTCCCTACTAGTCCTTTACAACAATGTTGGAACTGCATATAATATAACATATAGATCAAATTCATTTCTTTCTATGTTTCTCATTATATCACATTTAAAAAAACAATGCAAGGTTAATCGACTTACATAATTGATTGCAATTCTGTTCCTCTTCAAAACATTTACCGTTGTCGATATCAAAAAACATTAACAATAGTCGAGTCTATGTAAAGATGAATAATTGATCGCATTTTAAAAAAATCGCCAAATAGGCGCTAAAATTTTACCCAATAATTCACTCTCAACAATTTCACTAACTTGCCGATATCGAGAGTGGGTGCTTTATGTTTTTCAATACCTTTATTTGATATATTATTGAGGATAACACCAACGCAATTATTTATCTTTTGTTGACAAAAACAATTAGTCATGTTTTCTTAACCAATCAAAGTGTTCATATCTATATTCTAACGATTCCTCTGTTCTACTTTAAAGCACCTGTAGAATCATAAGCTTCACTAATTACAATACTGTAATCGCTCGACTGAGCAAACTGCTGTATTGCTCGTGATCGAAAAACATGAATAACAAAAACCTACGGGTGTCGATTGATTCCTTGCATCGAGTGCAAGGGATAGATTTAATGTGTCATTTTATTCCGAAAAGAGCGCATTTGGGTGCTAAGATTTCATCATTTTTGGGGCTTTGGGAGTGTGGGTGGGGTTTGGATGGGTCTGGAATGAAACAAAGAGGGTGCACGCACAAACAGGTGAACCGCAGGAGCTAGGAAGTCAGCTTCGATTCTGCAAGGGAAATGGATACCTATGTCCATTTGACGGCAATCTGTCCCTTGAAATCATAAAACAAAGACTCTTTTCGACAATTAATTCATTATAAGAATGCTCCTCATTGTGCTGGTGACCCGCCTTGCCACTTTTTGCAAAAGGCGGGTTTCCTTTTCGGGCCTGTGATAAACGAAGTCATCCATAGTCGGTCTTCCAGAAACCTTCCCACGAAAAGCCCTATGCGCTTCCTGAACTTTGATTACCTACATCAAACAGATCGCAGCCCAAAACTGTAGTTTCACTCATCGACTTAGCCATCATTAAATGCACAAGCCTAGAAGGTGGTTCAGAGATTCCGTCACTTGGCTCCTGATTCGCAACGCCAATCAATCGCATGCATTCAGGATGATCCTCCTTAATAAATGAATCATTCGTGACGGCCATGAAAATTAGTTCGAAATGATGCATTTTGGTTATGTTTCTTTGTCCATTTACATATCTCACTGCGCAATTCAGGGCATCATTAATAGATCGCTTCGCCAGCAATTGTATTTCATTCCATACCACTTCTATTCTATATCTATCATTTTTGCGAATCTTATGGAATAGCCGTTGCCACTTCACTTTATCGATTGTCAGATAGCGAATTCTATGGAGAACCACGGATGGACATAAATTATACAAATCTGTAATATGGACAATATTATACGCCATCAAGAATTTACGTTTTAGAGTAGCCTCGAATCGGTAAAATTTTTCTACTGACCGAATATATCCTTTAATTCCATAGCTGATGTGCTGACGTATGCGAGTCTTATAATCTGTCGTGGTGTAATAAAGCGGCAATGCTTTGCCCCTATACTGAATATACATGAATCGCCTATTAAGTTCCAAAAATGCCATACTTTCTTCTTCACTAAGATTGATAAAGTCAAAGCTACACTCACATTTGTTTATGTAGTATGAGAAATCGGAAAAGATGAACCCCAAGATGGATAGCACATCATTGTCAGGATGAAAAACTTTAAGAATGGTATAATATTGTAACTCAAAAAGAATTGTTTTGTATACTTTTCCATTCGCTGTAATCAAGAATTTTGTCATCATTGATTGAGTACTACTGATAAATTTTCTATCACAATCTATTGAATATGATTCGAGTCTTTTTGTGAGCACTTTCCTGCGGGAAGGACTAGCCTTAATCATCATCGTAAACCAATCAATCGAATTTCTGGACTGGTACTTAAACAAATATTCATCTATTTCATCTGGACCAAAATTGGCGAGAGCTTTTCGAACCACTTTCTCATCGTAACACTTGAGGACTGATATCTAAGGAATTCGCTCACTTAGATGCCAGTTTGAATAACTCGTTGCATAATTATACTTTGGATCGGCGGTAGGTGGAATCATAGGGTTCACTCCTCAATGTGCTGTTCAAATTAATTCGTGAGAAAATATATTTTGTTTTCGAATTGGGCAGGGAAGGAAGAATTCAGTGGGAGGGAACTGTCTGATTTGTTAAAATGAAATGAAATATTTTAGGAAGTTACACAAAAACGATACACAAACGAGTTTTTTGGAAAGCGGATGTACTGAGATTCCGAGCATATGGAGGAGGATGGTTGCGGTTCCCGCCGCTACCACCAATTTTTGAGAATTGGCCGATTTTGCGGAATTCCATGTCTGACAAAGATAAAAGAATAATGTTTCATATCGGAGCCGCTGCCGCAGCGAAGTATCGTGGAGGCGACAGCAGCTTATACTTCTGCCCCATTTGTGGCCGTGGGTTTGGGATCGGGGCCACTGAGACCGGAGATCTCACAATTGAACATGTTCCACCACGGGCCACTGGAGGCAAACCTCTTTTGCTGACCTGTGCAGAATGCAACTCACAGGCTGGACATAAGATTGATTTTCATGCCGCTAATGAATCTGAAATCAATCGGTTTACTAGCTTCTTTTCAAGTCAAGATGACACGTTAAAACATTGTACTTTACAGATGGAAGAGGAAAATATAGTAGTCGAACTGTCCAAGAAAGAGAAATTGATTAGTATTAAGGTAATAGGCAATTGCAATAATCCAATTACTCTAGAAAAGCTGAATCATCATTTTGTCGAACTACAAAGAAGTGGCACATGGGATGGACATACTTTTAGTATCACAAAGGCTTTTAAGCTGGATCTAAGAATTTTACATCTTAGCTATCTGAGGACTGCCTTTCTTTTGCTTACCGCATGGCTTGGATATAGATTTGCCTTCGATCACCGTATGGAAGTCATCCGCAAACAGATTTTGAATCCTGACCAAAATATAATGTCAGGTGAATTTTGTTTTAAAAGATCAGGTAGCTGCGAACACATGCCAAGAAATGTGATTATGAATGTTTCTTTGCCATTCTCACACTTTCTGGTATCATTCGATAATTTCTTTGTAGTTTTTCCTCACCCGTCTTCCTCTACCAATATATACGACCAGATCAAAATGATCTCTAATATGCACACGCAAATAACTGGGCGCATTTTTAGCTGGCCGTCGTCAATGACGATGCTATTAGACCAAAAATAATGGGTGTTTCAGCGGAACAAAAGAACACGTTGTGCTATTTCGAGTTTTTCAAGAAAACTGTGGTACACAATTGAGGTACACTGGAGTTTCGACAGCGTCATTTCTAACGCTTTTTCGAGGAGTTATATAATATGTGGTTCGAGTCCCCGCTTCGGCACCAAGCAAAAACAGGGAGTTAGCGGCTTTCGCTAGCTCCCTTTCTTTTTGGATTTTGATCTTGGGTAACGGCAGGGGGAAGATCTGGTGGGGCTAATCGCAGTTGGAGCCGTTCTTATACGAAGTTACCTAGAAAATATATTCCCGGGTGAGTCTGTTTTCTAGGTAAATCCGTTCTTAGGTAACATCTTGGGTCACAGCATCACACAGGTGCTGGAAACCCTTCAGACAACACTGTTCAGCCGTAGAAACTTGTGGGAGAAACTTCATCCGGGGCCATGCAAGCAGCCCTCTCCGACGTCGGGACAATTGCGATTGAATTTCAACCGCTTATAACCGAACAGCAGTGGCTTTGCCCCTGAAAACTTTTTTAAGCTTCAGGTTCATCCAATCCCCAGCTTTTCCAGGACATAGTTGACGCGTTCATACGCATCCCGGCACAGCAATGCACGATCTTCCGGATCGGTAACGTCCATGAAGGCGGCCACGTGTGTGGGACCAAGGTGCGCTTCGGAAGCGAAGTGCCTGGCGATCTTCCCGAATCCTTCCATCACCAGCCTGTGATCAACATGAGATATGAGTTCCTCCGCCAGGGCATCCAGACCTCCAGGATAGTGCAGGATGCAATAATATATATCGTAAGCGTCTTTTTCTTTTAGACGGTCATCGAGGGCCATACCCTTCATGACCAGAAAAGAGACGATCGAGGCCACCTGGATCCGAACCGAATCGACACCACCATCAGGGAGCTCCCCATCAATCGTTACCTCCATCGGGTTGTTGAAGGCGATGTCACACCCTCGCGCCTTTCTTGCCTGAACTCCCTGCAGTTTCTGGTGCCTGTGGCCCTTCCCCGTTCCCTCATACTCCCCGGCGAGTAGATCCACCTCTACGGTGATTGGCCTGCCGCCCACACTGACATCGCGCAGGTAAATGAAGGGCTGATTCCCCTGTCTGTATCCTCGACCGGTAAAAAGTTCCTGGATGGATCTGTAGCCCTCCTCCGTCAGATGCGTATGGTCGAGGGCAAGGTCCACGTCGAGGCTGCCCGCATGGGGCGGTTGCTTCCCCGGAAAGAGGAGGTCCGGCACCCATCCGCCGACGATCACGATGTGATGCCGGTATTCCCCCAGCAGGCGGGCAAGCTCGATCACCACTTTGCGGGCGGCTTCGACACCATCGGCAGTGTAGTCTCTCTTCGTTACCATAATGGCATGATGGCCTGCTCGAGGACAGCCTGAGCGGCTTCCTCGCCTCGCCCCTTGATGGCCATGAGGTCCAGGTAAAGTTGAACCGGCGAGGCGATCCGAATGTCGCCCACAGATCTTATGCCATAAAAGACTCCGGCGTCGTATGGCCGCATCAGAAGGACATTCGCCCCGCTGGAGACTTCCTTCAAGCCAAGCCGGAAGGCCAGTTCCTCTTGTGGAACGTTGACATATGCCGCGGCACGCTGATACCGCACTGCCGGGGCCAGCCTCGCAGCCCCGGAAAATCCGGTCAGCGCATACTCCGTTCCGCTCTCGGCACAGGCCTCGGCCAGGTCGGCTTCAAATTCCCACACTTTCTTAAAGGTGTAGAAGTTGCGTCCCTCATTCCTTTTCGCATCATAATTTGCGGCCCATTCCGACAGGAGTTCGAAGGGCTTTGTCAATTGGAACTGCCCATGCTCAGGCGACGACCACTCGCGAGCGCCCAGGAGAGCTTTTACTTTCGAAACCTGCCCCAGACTGACTTGTGCTTCCTTGGCCAAGTCCTGCAACTTCCACCGTCCGTGTGGGGAGGTAAGAAGCACGCGGAGAATTCGCTCGGCCTTTGGCGAGTAGAGCGAGCGCAAATCGCGCCTCTCGGCAAAGAGATTTGGCCTGCCCTGTCTCTCGAGGTAGACATACCCAAAGGACAGAAGGCAGTTGCCGCTGAAGTCCACATACCCGATTTTTTCCTCGGCGCAAATCTCCGCGGCTTTGGGAGAGATGAACGGGGCAATCACCAGACCATAGGTTCCAGGTGGGGCTGAATAGCGGTACTTCACCAACTGGCTCGCGGCTTCCCGCACATACCGCGGCTCCCCGCTGCTTTTCATTTCAGCTATCAGGCTTTGTTCTCCGTAAGGGAGTCCAACGGTGATCAGGAGATCGGGCCGCCGGTAACTCGATCTGACCTCTTTGATTATGGCCTTTATCTCGACGAAAGGAATACCCTCCAAACAGGAGTGGATTGCGTTCACTGCCTTTTCGGCGAATTCTTCGGGGGAGATTTTCATCCAAACTATCCTTTTCACCATTCGGTAAACATAATATTAATGGTGAAATCTGGCCGATGTCAACACAATATTTCACTAAAAATGGCTATTTCACCAAATGGTGAAATGGCGAAAATGGATGAAACTCGATCAGCTTCCACCGAGTCTCATGGCTGCGCCTTCTTCCTTCCGCCGGCGTTTCCTGCTTTCGCATCTACGCGTGCCGGCATGCGGGCCCAGACCTGGTAATCCTCTTCGACACTCACTATCTGTTCTTCAGGCACACTCCCGCTTCCCGACTCACAACCTCCAGCGCCCAGCCCCGCGGCAACCGAAGAAACCATCCCCCTTTTCGACCTGTGCCCTGCCGTCAACGTTGCCCAAGCCCCAAAGCCCCTGCCTTCCCGTGCAGCCCCTGCTTCTCCGCTCCCACAGTCCCTCCTCCCTGGCTTACGGGCTCCTGCAAATCCGTGTCCAGGCAATTCGGCTCCCGGCATAGACGCCCTTTCAAGTCGCCGGTGAGACGCAACGGCGGACGGACCGAAGTCTACTGCCAATTGCCTATACCATCGAGGGGTGTGCGCCATGCGAACAAATCACCCTTGACCCGACCTTATAAAGAGGCGATAACGTGCACAGAGAGGCAAGAATGTGTTTTTGACCCAATGAAATCCTCATCATGTATCGCCACATGGTTGTCGGCACGAAACAATCCGACACTTCGAAGTACTGAGGGGAAGCGCCTGATGGATTGGCTGCGGCAAATCCCCGGACCAGGAAGCTTCTTTTTGAGGAACACCACGGGAAGCTACGCCGAAAGAAGGTTTTTCCATGAGATGCATGCGCGTTGCTTTGCTGTTTGTTTTCTTGCTGGCCGGCTCGGTTGCCGCTGGAGCGGGCGAGGTGGTTGTGGAGTTCACAAGCGATGGACCCGGTGGACAAAGTCCCTACACAATCATCAAGAATGCTCTTGGTACCGATTCTCTCGAGGTGCCTGACAATTTTCATTCCCCACCCGTTGCCCACATTCAGGACCAGACGCTGGTCGCAGTCGGCAACTGTTTTCTTTTCATCCTTCACCGGGATAAAGACGGCGACCCGACCGGCACAACCAAGAATCAAAGAAACGAAATAAAGGTTGGCAAGTACGCCATCGACGAAGCGAAGGGAACGCCGGACAATCCGCTAACGTATGAGTGGCTTTTCAAGGTAGGGAAGGATATGAAAGTCTCCAGGGAATTCACTCATATCTTCCAACTGAAAAGCGTTGGCGGAGATGATTCGCAACCGATTATTACCCTGACTGGAGCAAAGGTATCAGGAAATGACAGATTGCAGCTTAGATATAATCAAAGCTCTGCTTCCAAGCTTCAAATACTGCGTAGCATCCCATGGTCATCAGCTAGAAACAGGTGGATAAAAGCAACGATATCGACTACGTTCAAGGATGATGGATATCTTAAAGTCAGACTTTCAAGACTCAGCGATAACTATACTATACTATCTTATAGTAATCAAAATATTGACATGTGGCGCGGTGGAACATTCGTCCGATCCAAATATGGCATATATCGCAGTCTCAATTACAAAACGGAGTTAAATGATGGGAGAGTGTTCTTTGCTAACTTTCGTATCATAAAATAAGGTTCATCCGGATGATGAGTGCCTGAGAATGCAGGTACTTATTCCGGAAGACCCGTTTTTTCGGACAGAACCCGGTAGCGAAAAGGTTCTCCGGGATTTCCTGGTGGACATGTTGAGGCACCATTCATGTTCCTGCCCCACGATCAGCAACACCATGAGTCGTGCCCGCGTGCTGAGACCATGGACGATGTTCGCCTGAACATGGATTGCCCACGTCACGACTATTGTCCGGCCCATGGCGATAGCATCGAGGGCGCCAGGTTGGATTCAGCGATTGTGAGGGTACGGTTCCAGTATCCCGGGGAGGGAAGAAGGGGAATCAAGCTCTCAGATTTTCCGTGACCTTGGCCGGAGACAAGATGAATCGGCTTGATCGCAAACACACGGGTCTGTGTTCCAACCCGTTGATATTGTACCTTTAGTACGTTCGCTTTCGAGATTTCACAAACTTGCCTTTACTAATTGGGGCAATCCGAAGTACAAAACCGCTCAAGCAAAATAATGCACATTTTAAAGCCAATCCAAGACATCAAGGAGGATTCATGCGATATCATTGGAGAAAGTCCGTATTACTGATTATTGCCATCTGGTTGGTTGCAGGGGTCGGAACTGCCTGGGCAGTACTGAGTTTCAGCGGAGACAAGTGCTGGACGGTAAAGATTACGCGGACTGAGGATGGCCCCGTAAATGAGACCACCACCATGAAACTGCACATCAAAGTGTTGGATACGACCACCTACGCCGTGCACGGCACGGTGTCCACTCCAACCCAGAACCCTATGATCATGATGGGTACCGGCGCGCGGATTGGCGCAAAGATCTACCTCAACTTGGCCACAACGCTGATCGACAGTTCAGCTGACCGCTTGGCAGGTGTTACGCGGATTGAACTCAACCCCACGACGCTCAATGGAACATTTTGGTCGATTGAAAACGACTTTGGCACTGTGGGAGGTGCGTTCCATTCCAGTAATTACTGGGCCGGAACCCTGACTTACAAAAGGTGCCCGTAAAAAGGTTCATCCGGTCAGTGAGTACCTTGCTCGGAGAATGCAGGTACTCATTTCCCGGAAGACCCTGATTTTATCATACGGAGGCCCCTCCCCGGATGCCTGGTCATTTCAGTCCCGAATCCGGAGAACCCCCGCCTGTTCGGGCTTTATGAGAAGCTTTCTTATCATCCTCCGCACTACACCGATGCACGTTTGCCGGTTTGTGGAAACCGCAGAATTCCTCATCCCGCCGTGCAGTACCTGGCGGCATGCAGATATGCGGGCATCAATCGGCAGTTCCACACCCCAAAACGAGAGGTTCCCATTGATCGAAAGAACTGAGATGGGGCTCATTATCAGCCGTGATTGACTGAAGCCTCCAGTATGGTATACTTGCGCAACGGTTTGGGATTATTGCCGGTTTCCCCCCGCCATCCGGCTTCCGATGCTCCAACGCGAGGAGAAGCGTATGAAGAAATCCGTTTTCCATTGTGCTGGTTTGGTATCCGTGTTCCTCCTGGTGTTGTTCTCGTTTGCCTGCCCGGTGTCCGCCGGGATTGAGGAGGTATACGGGATCGAGGAAGTGATCTACGCGACGGGCTTTGAAGTCGGCCCGGACGATTGGTCCGCCGAAAACGGTCTGTGGGAAATCGGCTCCCCCGCGGCCGGGCCGGGGAGCTGTTATGAGGGCGCTCAATGCGCCGGCACCCGAACCGGTCCCTCCATCGGCCGGCTCGTCTCGCCTCCCCTGGTTCTGCCTGCCGTTGCGGGTGATGAGGAGATCCATCTGCACTTCCGTCATTGGTACTCGTACGGTCCCGACTATCAGGGAAGCGGAACGGTCGAGATCAGTCACTTCGATTGCCAAACGGACGGCTGGTCCCAATGGGAAGCTCTCGGGGACTCGTTCATCGGAAAGAGCACCCGCTGGTCCCTGGAGGACGTCGATTTGACCGCCTATAACGGCCGGACGGTCAGAATCGCTTTCAAAAGCGATTCGGGGAACCGCGACGATGCCGGCTGGCATGTGGATGCCGTTGAAATACGGAAGAGCGGGAACGATTTTGCCGCGGAGGGGGCCACTGCCGTAAGGCCGACCGTTACCTCCTTCAAGATCAACAACGGCGCCGCCACAACCACCAGGCGCAGAGTTTTTCTGAACAACACCACAACCGGCACTCCCACCCGGTACAAGGCCAGTGAATCGCCGACGTTTGCGGGCGCAACCTGGCATCCCTACTCGAGGAACCCGAGTTTCACCCTGAGCGCGGGCGCCGGCACGAAGACGGTCTATTTCAGGGTGAAAAACGCGGCAGGCCAGTCAACGGTCAAACAGGACACGATCAAGCTCACCAATCCCCTGGGCGGGACCTGGACCGGGCGTTGGACCAGCGATTACGGCGCCGATTCAGGGTCCCTGAAGCTGGTCGCCACGCAGACCGCGACGGGTTACACGGGAAGACTGACCGTCGGGAACACGGAATGCGGAACCTTTTCAGACCTGCCGGCAAAGCTCACTCTATCCGGCAACACGGTGACATGCACCGCCGCATCTTCCTGCGCCGGGCAGCCGATCCAGCTGAAATTCACCGAAGGCGTACTGAGCGACAATACGATAAACGGATATTACAACATCTATGTGAGCGGGAGCCATTACGATTCCGGGACTTTCAGACTGAGCAAATGAGAGCGGGCGGGCCGGTGATCTCCCGCGCCCGCACCCGCCATGCCGCCGACGATATTGCTGTAGTCCTCGTACAGTTCGCCGTCGACGCAGACGACGCATTTGTCCCGCAGGGATGCGAATTCACCGTGAAGGATCTCTCTGCCTTCCACGAAGCAGCTTCTTTTGTCGGCGTACGGCATGCCGGCCTCCTGTGCGCATTCCCTTTTCTAAGGAACTTCATGTATATAATACGGATTTGCGTTCAAAATGATCCTTTAAAAGCGTGGGGGACGTATCCCCCACACCCCCTCGCCGCTTCGCGGCTCCGTGTGGCGCTGCGGCGGCGGCCTTCGGCCAGTCGCCGACAGCGCCGAGCGCTCGGCCTCACGCGCTTGCGCGTGTGGCCGAAACTTGGGGGGTGCGGGGGAATCATTCCCCCGCTCTTTTGTGCTTGAAAAATCCATCTTGAACGCAACTTCGTATAAGAGGGACCAGGAGCGTTGTTGAGACAGAGACGATATTCCGGACCCCGGCTCACGCAAGATCACAAGGTCAAATCCGCACTTTGCACAATAAAGTCGATATGAGATGAGTGTCTATTTTGGATGCAGGCCCAGCAAGGAACGGCAGGAACTCCTCAAGCGGCGGGGCCACCACAGCAGGACGTCTTTCCCGCACGGCTTGTAGGCGAGCTCCTCCAACGTATCCAGGTACGCCTCCGAGCGGTCCAGGTAGAAAGAGAGCGCCCGGGCGAAATTCCTGCCGACGATCCCGTTCACGATCAGCTGGCTGGTTTCGCGATCGCGCCGGAGGACGGACTGAGAGCGAAGAAAGATTTGACGCTCGTCATTGGACATTCCACGAAGCAAAGAGCAGAGAACGCCTCGGGCGCGGGGCTGGTACATCCAGAAGTAGAGCAGGTCGAGGGCGTTGATGATCATGATCTTCTCAAGGTCTCGGGCTTCCGTGCCGAGCTTTCGCATGAACCGCTTCGGAGATTCGAGCATCTTGAGCACGTCGATCTGGGGATAGACCAGTTCCAGCTGGGAATAGGCGTCGTAGAGCTGTCCGAGCTTGGTCGCGTAGTCTTTTTCGCGCATGCAGGTGTGTTTGTACCGGTCCGCCAGGCCTTCGATGACACCGGCCACGCAGTCGGAGGCGGTCTTGGAGATGATGGCCGCCCACTTCTGAAGCACCCCCGCGATATCCTGAACGGCAAAGCCCGCCAGGATGCCGCCGACAGCCGAGTTGAACAGCAGGGCCAGGGGGATGGAGATGACGGTGCGGAAGAGATTCCCCACGGCCGCGGCCCTGGGAAGACCTCGCCACGTGTTGTGGCTGAAGATATACAGACCGTTGGCGACGGCCATGATCGAATACAGCAGAACCGGGTCGGAGCCGGCGGTTATGTCGAACGATCTTTCGAGGATGACGGTCTTGACCAGGTATTCGAGCAGGGGAACGGAAAGGCCCGTGTAGAGAAGCGAATCGGACAGCCTGTCCCAACTCACGTAGCTGTTCCATTTGAGCAGCGGTGAGCGCCAGACGCCGCCGGCGCCCAGAACGGACTGAACGATATTCCGGAAGAAGGTTATTCCCAGCCAGATCGCGCCCCCGAAGTAAGCGAGCAGCCACCAGTCTTTCGTGAAGTAAAACGTCGCGAACGCGGGGCCGAAACCGATCAGCACCTTGAGCGCGTCCCGCAGTATGCCGTTCAGATACCTCCAGGAAATCCTCGCTTTCGTGGCCTTGTCCCTGGGGTTGATTTCCAGGCAATTCCCCCGCTCTTCGCTTATTCCTCCGAGAGTGACGATGTTCCCCTCTTCCGCCATGCAGGTTGACGTCTCCTTGAACTCCCAATCTTTGTGATTCCGATCGAGGAGACGATGCAATACCGGAAACCGGCTCAACATGCGTAACAGCCAACCCCATGGGGAGCCCGAGACGGGAGGCGGAATACGGGTTGTGCGAAGAAAGGCATCCACCTTGATCGGAATGATCCATCGCGGGGTGCGGAAGGAACTGCGCACCTCTCTTTGTGCCCTCCGAGGCAGGGTGCAGAGCAGGGCAAGCCCCATTCCGTGCAGTCGGCGGGAGTGGCCGGTTGAATCGCTGCCGATTCGGGATCGGAGCGGTACATGTTTGTAATAGTTTTGCAGTGACGCGATATCCGCAAGAATCTCATTGAGCCTGCCGATCCTGGGTGCGTCCGGCCCCTGAGTTTCCGTGAGACGCCGTATCATGGCGCGAATGTACTTTTTCAGCGAAATGACGTTCCCGTCATTGATGGCCCGCTGCAGCTCGATGATTTCCTGATGGGTCGTCTTGCCCAGGGAGAAATCCTTGAGGTTGAAGATTTCCAGATGGGTTATCGCACCCTTGCTCCCGTAGAGCAGTTCGAGGACATCGTCAGCCGAAAGATTGCTCAAGTTGAGCGTGATCCTGCACCCAGTGTGGAGTTTCGCCAGGCGGTCGATGAGCTCGCAGGGCGTGAGCTGCATCAACCGGGGAACATCGGGACCCTCGCGAGGCACATGCGGATCGGGGATGCCGGGGTTGTGCACCGGCCTCAAATAGAGATCCACGATCGCTTCGGAATCGAGCTTGTTCAACTCATCAACGAATAACGCGATCTTTCTTCGTTCCTCGAAAACAAGCCCCTCGAACCCTTCCCTCAGCTCCGCAACCCGTGCGTTCATCTGCGGCAGCAACCGGCTGTGAATGAATATCCCCAGGTGGAGAATTGAAGGCTGTCCCGCCCCGACAAAAGACAGAAACTCCTCCCGATCCAGTTCCTGAAGGTCCAGCCCGTATTTCTCGTTGATGGCCGGCCGGTGCACCTGGTTGAATTCCTCGAGAATCCTAAAAACGTACTGCTGCTGGTACTCTGAGACCTCCCTCCCCTCTTCCATGAATGACTTTATCCTGGGATCCTCGAGGAAGGAAAGGAAGTCCTTGGAATCCAAGAAACCGCGCGGCACGTAGATGAGCTGCACATAACGGTTGTAGAACCTGGCCGGAAACTCGATCCCGATCCGGACCGAAATTCCCATGATTTCCGCCGATGCCAGCAGCTCTCTGGCGGCGCTCACGGGCACGTGATTGTAGTAAACGACCGTCAACCGTCTTACGCCCTTGATCCAGGCATCCAGGATCAAATGAGAGGGGGACTTGCGCCCCTTGGTGTAGGCATCATGGACGTGATCGTCGAAGGACACCTGGTTCCATTCTTCCGGCATTTCCAAAAGATGGTACCGACGCAGCAGAGACCGGATGATCCTCGGCTTGCCGGTCGCCGCGGAACGAAAATCATGGGCGAGCTGCAACTGCCGGACCCTGTCGTCGCGGGTCCGGACCAACTCCTTCATGATCTCGAGAAGCACGCGGGCGGTATTCTTCTGCATTGCCCCTTCGCCGCTGTGCATGACCTCGTCCCGGAGACAGCGCAGGGCGGTTATGCGATCGTCGGACTTGCCGATTTCGAGGGAGTCGAGCAGACGTACCGCGGAATAGGCAATCCGGAGCGCCCGGGATGCCGCCAATTCCTTGATACCGCGCGGATGAAGGTATGGGTAAAGCAGGTTCTTGAGGTAGACGAAGGATTCGTTTTGATCCAGAACGTTGTTCACGATGCCGAGAAGCTCATAGTCTCGCTGATCGAAAAGAATCCTGGGAATTGCCTTGCGCATACTCAGCCGCCTTCCGCTTCTCGTTCAACGGTGCCGGAGAACAAACCGGGCCGCAACCCGACTAACCACAAAGGCCTGTCGAGCAGACTTCTTCCTTCACTCCTCTTCTCAGCCCGGAAACCCCGCATTCTCGCTTAGAGATTGGTACTATTAACATATCGAGCGTCAGCAAATAAATCAAATGGAATGGTCGTCGCAGCCGATCCGGAACCCCATTGCTAGCCCCGTTTGAGGCAGGAGGCATTGTCCACCTCACGGCGCGACGGCCTGCTCCTCCTCTTCGACCTTTTGAGGTTGCAGGGACGTCAAAATGGCGGGCAGCACGAGTATGGCGCTCACCAGGACGCAGAGACTTCCGGCCCAGGCCACGAACCCCAGGCTGAAAATACCCCTGTGATGAGAGATCATGAGAGCGCCGAAGCCCACCGTCGTCGTCAGGGCGGCCAGGATGACCCCTTTCCCCGTGCTGAACGGAAGGTGTCCGGGCAGCATCCTTCCCTCCTTCCAACGGCTCAGAATAACGACCGCGTATTCCACGCCCGCCCCCACCACGAGCGGCATGAACACGCTGTTCGCGAGATTGAACTGAACGTCGGCCACGCCCATGATTCCGACGGTCAACAGTGTTCCAAGCCCCAGGGGGACGAGCGCCAGCAGGGTCAGCCGCAGGTTTCTGAACGTGAGTGCCAGCAGAATGGAGATCCCCACCAGCGCATACAGGGAGGCCTTGATGCACGCATTCCTGTACGCGGTGGCAAAAACGAACAGGGACACGGGTTCCCCGACAACATTCGGGTCAACGCTCTGAAGCTCCCGCACGAATCTGGTGAGCGCGTGTGCTTCCCAGACGGACTCCTTGGGGTATATGCGCAACAGGTAAATACCGTCCTGAACGAACCAGCCTCTCAGAAGAGCGGGCAGATTCTCCACATCCATGGGTGACGGGTTGGTCCCTTTTCGCAAGGAATCCCATTTGTCCATCATGTCTTCCAGGAACCGTTTGCGGTACTCCATGAGCCTTTCGGGTGCGTCCGACGATCCGCGGATCAGGCCGACGATCTCCTGCGCGAGCGCCCGCACACGGGTCATTTGCTCCACGAGAGGCTTTTCCGCCCCCCATCGTTCAGCCTGATCGTCCTGGAGCTTGAACCGGATCCGCTCCAGGACTTCCACGAATTCCGCCGGTGACGGCGGCCGGCTCTCCATCGCATCGGCACGTATTTCAGGAATCCTGGGACCAAGGGAACGGAGCAGGGGAATCTTTTCCTCCTGGTCCTCCGGGAGCAGTGAAAAGATACTCTCGACCTCTGAAACGGACCGCAGCGCTTTCAGCGCGGCGGACTTCGTCCTCACTTCCTCCGGCGAGGCGGCAAAGGAACTGGCGGACAGTGCCGATCGTTCCGAGTTCTCGATCAGCGCTTTTTCCCAAACGACCGATTCGGCCTCCGCGGGTTGGAGCCGCAAGGGGTTGAGATCGAAGTACACATGGCTTCCGCTCAGGGTGCACAAAAGAGCCAGGACTCCGGCCCCGGCCAGAACCAGGCGCGAGTGCCTCGGCTCGAGCCGAATCAGGTCCTTTTCCCCCGGTATCGCCTCCGGAGACAATTTTTGTTTCGGCTTTCCTCCCGCCAGCACGGCAAGAGCGGGCAGCACGCTGAAGTCGGCGAACAGATTGAGCAGAATTCCCATCCCGGTCACCAAACCCAGCTCGATCAACCCCCTGAAACCCGTCAACACAAACGGCAGGAAGGCCAGCGTCGTACTGAGCCCGGCAAGAAGAATCCCGGGGCCGGAGCGGTCGTTCACGATCCTGACGACCGACTTCATGTCGCAGTCGCCGCAACGCTCCTCCTCTTCCAGCCGGGAAAACCAGTGGATGCCCGAATCCACTCCGAGCCCGCACAGCAGCGGGGCAAAGACAATGGAGATGATGTTGAGGTGGCCGACAAAAAGCGTCGTCCAGCCCAGCGTCCAGCACAGTCCCACGGTGAGGGAGATGATCTGGAGCAGCGGGCGGCGGACACTCCGCCGGAAGACCACCAGGAGAACGAACACCCCGGCGATGGAGAGCCACGTGGCGACCTCCATGTCGCTCAAAACAGTGGTCATCTCGTCGTTGATCAATGCTTCCTGACCGGTCACCCCCGCCTGCACGTCGGGATAGGAAGCCCTTATCTCCAGGAGCAGAGCGCGAAGCTTGTCCAGAGCCCCCTGTGTTCGGAGAAACCCCTCGTCCGATTTATGGGGTATGACGAAGGCCAGGAGGTACTGCTTCCTGCCTTCCCAGAAATAGCCCTCAAGATCGGGATCCCACGAGGAATCCTTGAACAGGGAAGACCACGGCGATTGGTAGGAGGGAGAATCGTTCAGATAACTCGACATCCCCTCCAGAACCGTGATGAGAAAATTCAGGTCGAAAGGTTCCTGCCGGCTGTCTTCGGTTGCCTTTTCATCGAGAAAGCCCGTGAACAGCTCGCCAACCATCCGGGAGGCCATCTCCTGGTTGATAAGCCGCAGCAGGCTCAACAACCCGGGCTCCTGAGCCAGCCCCCGGACGAGCTTTTCCTGCTCGACGATCTTGTCCCTGAGGTCGACCAGTTCCTGCCTGTCCAGGTAAAGGAGTTGCCACGTCTTGAACATCTCCGGGTCCACGCGATAGAACATGTTCTGAAAGTGGACCGGATCCTTCGCAATTCTCGAGGACAGCTCGTTGGCAAAAGCGACCGCCCGGTGCGGATTCGAAGCCTTGACGGCAACGGTGAACCGCCTCTTGCTGTCTGAAGTGAAGGCGTCGAGCCGGTCGCTCAAGGCGATCAACGGATGATCCGGCGAGATGAGCTCGAGCTGGTCCGTAAGCATGCCGAGCTTCGTTACGGTCAGCCCAACGGACGCAATGGCCGATGCGAAAGCGATGGCCAGCACCAGGCGCGGCCAGTTCAGCACAAAGTTCATCCATATCCGCAGGTAGCGTCTCAGCAAGTCCATATCCGCTCTTTACTCGCATCCTTTCTTCAACGGCACTCTCATTACCCCGGGGAAAACGGTCCGGACTCCGGGTCGATCATGAAGTCACGGAACCGCACCGCATCTTTCGGAGCACACGGCGGTCCGTCCTCCGCGAAGATGCGGGCTCCCTCCCCATCGCTCCGTCCGCGGCAAGCCGTCCCGCTGCCGGGCCGCTGCCGGGCCGCGATTCAAAGATCCAAAGTCTCCGACAATGTCATCGACCTTTTCTTCTTTTTCCAGCAGTACTTCCCCGGGTATCCGCCCTTGAGACGGCACATGACCGCCAAGCCTCCCCGAGGGGCAGTCGGGGCCGGCCCGAACGCCCCCTGCACCATTGGCGCGGATTCCCCAACTTCATGTTAAACCGCGCCTTGTTCCAGGACAACACGAGATTCATGGCCTGGACGCCCGGAGGGACCGCCAGGCATTTCTCTCCAGAAAGCTCCCCTCCACGTTGCCCTCCATTTCCAGAAACATTTCCCAGGGCATGCCGAATGAGAGGTATTCCGAGCTCAGAAGACCGCGAACGTATTTCCTGGCCGAAATGTCCGTCAGCCCCACAACAGCTCTCGGTTTTCCCGATTTCGCCTACCTGTACGGGAGGATTCCTATGGTCTGGCACCCCGCGGCCCACGGGATCGTTACGTTTTCCATGCCCTCTCTGCCGTAATTGGCAAGGATGACAAGCGCCGACAACTGATCCGGATCGGCAAGAAAGACCACCGTCTCGGGCTTCTCGCGTTGGGGGTCGATTTCCGAGAGGGGCTTGAACAGTACATAAGTGGACTGGATTTCCCTCATGGGAATTTCCCCGAGCCACTGTTCCACCAGTTCGGGTGTCTTAACATAGCCTTCACCCTCAAGGAAGTTTTCCATGAACGCTTTTCCGGCAGCGTCCCCCACCGACTTGGCAACTTCCCTGCCCATTTCCCACCGGGCGTTGCCGGACGAGAGAAAGTGGGCAAAACATTCAACACCGCCTGGAAAGCGCAGGTAGGTGTTTCCGAACCCAAGCCCGACGCCGCCGCCCCAACAGCCGTAGGTCTGCGCGTCGAAGGCCGCCGTCTTGCCCTTTGCGGCGTTGGCGAACATGAACATGACGCAGCCCCACTTTCCTTTCTTGAACTGCAGGGCATTGTCCGGCTTCTCGTCCGCCAGGAGGATGGCGACGGGATTGTATTTGAGTCCGACAGCTCCGGCGATTTTCGATTCCATAGGCTCACCCCTTCCCGGTTGGTCGACTGTCCCGAGACAGTTCTTTCTACGCTTTTGCGAGCGAGAATGGAAGCCGTGCTCCACGCCTCGAGCGGTGCCGTCCGCCCTCAGGGCAAGGAAACTCAGGGTGATTTCCCCGCTCTGAGCTCTCGAATGCCTCCAATGGAGAACCGCGAAATATGATCCGCAATACGCTCGATGTCGGACGGATCGAAGCTCTTCGGTCGAAGCACGGCAATGGCCCGTCTTGCCGTGTAATGCTGCAGGCACTGTCCGACGATGCTCATCAGGCACAGGAAAACGACATCGCTCTCCTCACCCTCCGGCGGGTCGGCTTCTTCGAGCAGCTCGCGTACTATGCCGGCCAGATACGAAAAAAGGGGCCGTACCGAATTCTGCAGCAATCGGTCCAGAGCTTCGGTCGGTTCCGCGATTTCGCGGGCAAGGAGCTTCCCGTGCCAGGCCGGAACCCCTTCGGCCATGATGCGCGACAGCAGCGAGTGAACGAATGCCCGGAGTCTCTCCTGCGGTGTGGCTCCCTCCCGGAGGCCCAGGTCGGGCGGGTATTTTTCCACGGCGGATCGGTGAGTGTGCTTGAGGACCGCCGCGTAGAGTCCTTCCTTGTCCCGGAAGTGGTAGTTCACGGAACCCACATGAGCACCGGCACGGCTGCAAATTTCCCTGACGGTCGCCCATCGGAATCCCTGCCGCGCAAACACCGCTCCAGCCGCCTCGATCAGCCTCGCCTTCGTATCGTCGCTTTTCTTCGGGCCATCCTGCATGGAAATCTCTTTATGCGCTGTACAAACGTTAGTTTTGAGCGCCGGTTTGGAACAATAGTTTGGAACATTCGTTCGCATCTGTCAATTGAATTCTTCCGCAATCCCTCCGCACCTCCAAAGGGGATGGACCGAGGGCGTTGTGATCCCTGCGAAAGCATGCGGCCACCAGCCTCTTCAATGGGGGCGTTCCGCACCGTCGCCTCCGGATCGTTCACGGCGCCAAGCGATGGGGCAGGGGCATTAAAACCGTGGGCTGCGCCGTCGCGCATCCCACCCTACGCGACTCCAAAGTTGACAAGGAACACGCTCGCCACCGACTGATGTGCCCGTCAGACTCAGGGGACGGCTTCATGCCCTCCCGACGCAGCCTGCTATGAGCAGGCGGAACGGCGACCCCCGGCAGGAGGAGGTTGCATGACGGCTCCGAACCGCTTATGTTGAGAAAGCCTTCGGGCCGACCGTCCGCCCTGAGCGCGCGGGATCGCTGCATGACAGGCCCGTTCTGGTCATGGGATGGACGGTCCCGCCCTGCGCGCGCGGGATCGCTCATATCGGAGCGGGCGGTCTCCCCCTCGCGGCGCCGGCGCGCAATCCCGGGAATTCCCGCCGCAAACCGAACCGAAGAAACATCATTGAGGAGGACCGATGCAGGAAGATTCGTACGAGTGGTTGTGCCGGCAGATTGTCGATGAGGCCCCGGATGCAATCATTTTTGCAAATCGGGACGGGCGGATTGAGCTCTGGAATTCCGGGGCGGAATTTATTTTCGGATACACCGCGGTGGAGGTGATGGGACAAAGCCTCGATTGCATCATCCCGGAGAAACTGCGTGCCCGGCACTGGGACGGCTACCAGAGGGTCATGGCCACCGGTTCGACCCGCTACGGCAGGCAATTGCTGGCGGTACCGGCAATACGGAAGGACGGGTCACGCATTTCCGTTGAATTCACCGTGGTTCTCCCACGCTCTTCCGCCGGGGAAGTCCTGGGGGCCGCGGCGATCATTCGCGATGTAACCGCCCGGTGGCAAAAGGAGAAAGAGCTCAAAGAGCGCCTGAACCAGCAGTTGAAGTCACCCGAGGCGGGGGCAGTATCCCGTTAGTCCGTTAATACGGATTTACCTAGAAAATAGATTCCCGGGTGAGTCTGTTTTCATGCTTCGCGGGTGTCGCAGGGGGCATGGATAATTGCGTTCAAAATGATACTCTAAAAGCGTGGGGGACGTATCCCCCACACCCCCTCGCCGCTTCGCGGCTCCGTGTGGCGCTGCGGCGGCGGCCTTCGGCCAGTCGCCGACAGCGCCGAGCACTCGGCCTCACGCGCTTGCGCGTGTGGCCGAAACTTGGGGGGTGCGGGGGAATCATTCCCCCGCTCTTTTGTGCTTGAAAGATCCATCTTGAACGCAACTTCGTAT
>Ga0208462_1000709_pt1 | contig 29144 bp, 29 predicted proteins | sample AD_SCU001_MetaG_FD_184452 | JGI IMG/M metagenome (GOLD analysis project Ga0208462, IMG submission 184452) | Active sludge microbial communities of municipal wastewater-treating anaerobic digesters from China - AD_SCU001_MetaG (SPAdes) (version 2) | ecosystem: Engineered > Bioreactor > Anaerobic...
CTTCCAGTTTCATGGCGCTTTCTCCTTTTATGATTTGGTTTTTGGGGAAAAACCCTTCTAAAGGAAAAGCGCCTTTTTTTCTACCTTTTTGGCTCCTTTAAATTTACACAAAAAATTATACACTACCGGATGTATTATCAGAAGACTTTTGAAGCCATGATGGCCACCCCGCTCAACGCCGAAGAAATCATCACCGGCGAAATTGTCTGGGGGGCGACAAAAGCGGTGATCGGGACGGTCATTATGCTGGTAGTCATCAGCTTCTTCGGTCTGGTAAGCTACCCGGTAGCGTTATTGATTATTCCGGTTTCTTTTCTCGGCGGCATTGCTTTCGGCGCCGTCGGGATGTGTTTTACCGCTCTGGTGAAAACCATTGATCTTTTCAATTTGCCGGTGTTCCTGTTTGTAACGCCCATGTTTCTTTTCGGGGGAACTTTCTTTCCTCTCGCCGGTCTGCCCGTCTGGGCGCAGCAGGTTGCGCTGATTCTGCCGCTGACGCATCTGGTAAATGTTGTGCGTGCTTTGAATTACGGCCTGTTCAATTCGGATGTTGTGATCGGAATTGTTTATCTGGCAGTTTTCAGTCTGCTGACCATGCCCTTTGCCCTGTCCAGGATGCAGCGCAGATTGATCAAATAGTTTCTTATTTTCTTTGTAATATTTCTTTACATAAGTTCAGGAAATCTTCGGCGCCGTGACTTTTCGGCGCATATTCAAAAATTGTCTGCCCGAAGCTCGGAGCTTCCGCCACCACAATATTTTCGCGAATTACCGTCGCAAACACTTTGTCTCCGAAACGTTCGTTGATGCTGTCCATGATAGCATTATTGAGTTTTTTGCGGGAATCAAAGCGGGTGGCAATAATTCCGGATACTTTTAAGTTCTTGTTGAAAACTTTGTGCACTTCTTCAATGCTGTTCATCAATCGGCCCATTCCTTTCAACGCCAGAAATTCCATCTGCAGAGGAATGTAAATTTCCCGGCTGCAGGCCAGGGCGTTGACGGTAAGGAATCCGGCAGACGGCGGACAGTCGATAATGATGTAGTCCTTGTTCCGGATACCCGTCAGTTTGTTTTTTAAAGTAAACTCACCGTCCGGGAGAGTTGATTTTTCGTTTTCCATCTCCGCCAGATCAAGATTGGCCGGAAGAACGCTCATTCCGGCATGCTCCAACAGCGCCTCTTCCAGCGGCGTTTCGCCTTTGATCACCGAATAAACGGTCTTTTGAAGATCGTGCGCAACAATGCCCAGAGAATAGGTCAAATGCGCCTGAGGATCAAAATCAACAAGCAGAACTTTCTTGCCCAGCAGCGTCAGGCCGGCAGCAATATTCAAAGCACAGGTGGTTTTGCCCACTCCACCTTTTTGATTACATATGGCAATTATGTCCGGCTTCATCATTTTCTCCTTTTTCTTAGAAAACAAAAACGGCGGCGGCAATGACGGTGGTGAATTTATCGTTTTTGCATATTGTCGATTGGGTGACGTTGAGTGTGCGGACTATTTTGCCGCTGATTTTAAATATTTCTTTTTTCTCATCCCAGCTTTCGTCAACGTTGAAATCAATACCCAAAGTAGAGGCCAGCATGGCCGCTGCGAGATCCTCCGCATAGTCGCCGGCCTGCTTCTCCGTCTGCCCGAAAGCATGGTGTTCACTGATATACCCATATGACGACTTATCGGCGGGAATGGCGCAGCCAACCGATGCCGCCAGAAGCCGCTTGGGTTCGTTACTGCAGCAACGACTCATGACACAATATGTAATGGCGCCCGGAACCAGTCCTTTCAGTCCCAGCGGTTTAGAAATCATTTTACAATGCGGCGGAAAGATGCTGGAAACCTGAACCAGGTTACATTTCTCGATACCGGCATCGCGCAGCGCCCTCTCGAAGGAATGCAGCTCGTCCTTATGTGTTCCAACTCCTTTGGTAAAAAAAATCTTTTTGGGTACAAACAAACTAGACACTTTCCATCTCCTTTTCAGGCCCTAAAGGCAATTTTACTTGTTAATATACTATTCGGTTGCAACAGACCCACTTCTTTCGCCCACTAAAATTATCCGGGTGTGGGTCAATCTGCTGGCTATTGTTTTTGACACAGCCCGCATAATTTTAAATCCTATGGCGTAGTCTTCATTCATAAGTTTGCGCAAGCCGACTGCATCAACAACAATGGCTTCCGTATCATCAATGCAAAGAGCGCTGAGGGTATATAAATAAGGTTCCACTACGGCGGACCAGCCCATCGCCTCTCCGCCGACGATCATGTCCACGGTTACCTGCATCGGCGGTTTGTTTGGTCCCATGTAGTTATCTATATACAAAACTACTTTACCTTTTTTTATCAGGTAAAGAGCTTTGGCGGGATCGCCGTTTTGATACATGTGAGAACCGGCCAGGTACTTTTCTTCAGTTGCCAGGACAGATAATTTGTTTAACTCGCCATCATCAAATCCCCTGAAAAAAGTGCATTCTTTTAATACGCCGACGGGAACCACGAACTATCTCCTTCATCTTTGATTTAAACAACTTGTGCCTTATACCAGCCTTCAATCTCTTATGCCATAAATTATTTTGTGCTCCAAGTTAAAATTGGTCATTTAGCCTTGCCCAAACACCCAAAAAAGACTATAAAACCAGGCTGACGAAAATTATTAAAATAAAGGGTTGCCGCGCTTTGATTAAAAGATTTTTCTCAAAATATAAATTTATTATTTTATTGCCTGCCGTACTTTTATTGACAGCCTGCCTGAAGGCGCCGGAAACAATCAAGGATGTAAGCGATTTAGAACAGAATCACCTGGCCTACCTGCAGGATCAGACCAAAAGCAGAGATCTGATTTCTTTAGAAAACCAGAATCGCCTGGCTGAAGACTATAGCATCATTTACTTTTCGGTCTGGCGCCGGAACGAACCGTTCTACGCTTTGCCCGCTGCGGTTGTCAGTGATTCCAAAAGATTTGCGAAAAATTTCGGCTACGGTGAAAATAAAAGAAAACATACTCGAGACTGGTACAACAAGCTCCTGCAAAAAGCGGCTCTGGATAATTATCCCAACGCCCTCTATCCCGCCATTACAATCCGCAATTCCGATCTGCGCGCCCTGCCGACTGCGCGGCCGCATTTTAACAAACCGGGCGGAGACAGCGACGGCTGGCCTTTTGACAACCTGCAGCGCTCGTCAGTGGCGGCAAGCACGCCGGTCTATGTCTGTCATTTGAGCGCCGACAGAACCTGGGCGCTTGTGGAAACCTCTTTCGCTTTCGGCTGGATGCCGGTGGAAGATTTTGGCCGTGTAGATGATAACTTTATGCGGGAATGGGAAGCGGGCCGCTATGCCGTTATTACCAGAGACCAGACTAAAATATTTTATAAAAGCGGGCAATTCGCATTCAAGGCATCGCTTGGGTATCGCTTCCCCCTGGTCGGGGAGACGCCGGAAAAAATGGAAATTCTTGTCGCGGCGATGGGTGCTGCGAGTGACAGCGCCGTGATCAAAAGAAGCTATGTTGCCCGGGATGCGGCGGCGGTCGCTCCTCTGCGGTTAACTTCTCTGAATGTAGTACGAATAGCCAATGAACTGATTGGCGAGCCTTATGGTTGGGGCGGGCTCTACGGAAACCGCGACTGCTCTTCCATGACCCGGGATTTTTTCGCCGTTTTTGGAATCTGGCTGCCGCGCCATTCCGAAGATCAGGTCAAGGAGGCGGGCAGTTATATCAGTTTTGACGGCATGACAGCGGAGCAAAAAGAAAAAATAATTATGGAAAAGGCGATACCTTACTTAACCCTGCTCTGGCGTAAAGGTCATGTCATGCTTTATATAGGTGTGAAAAATGGCCAGCCGCTGATCTTCCATAATGTCTGGGGAGTCAGAACCAGAGATTTAAGAGGATACGACGGAAGGAAAATTATCGGGCAGGCGGTAATCACCACATTGCATCCGGGCCGTGAATTAAGAAACTTTGACACCGCCGGCGATTTGCTGACCCATATTGCAGGCATGAGCATTCTGGCGCCGCAACAATAATGTTGCTCAAGGGACGGAGGATGCATGGCACATAAGTATAAAATTACTCTGGAATATGACGGCACCAACTTCAGCGGCTGGCAAAAGCAAAGCAACGCCAAAAGCATTCAAGGTACTTTAATCGCGGCGGCGCAAGATTTTCTGGGCGCACCGGTCGACATTCAGGGCGCCGGACGCACCGATGCCGGGGTTCATGCGCTGGCCCAGGTTGCCCATTTGGAATCGCCCCGCAAAATTCATCCCGAGACTTTACGAATTGGTCTTAACGATAATCTGCCCTCCAGCATCAACATCCTGCGTGTGGAAAACGCGCCTCCCCGCTTTCATGCCCGCCATCACGCAGTTGCCCGCAGTTATCTTTATTTAATCTCCGGAAGGCGTACAGCTTTCGGCAAGCGTTATGTCTGGTGGATCAAAGACAACCTGGATGTCAAAAAAATGCGGCGGGCGATCAATATCTTCTGCGGATTTCATGATTTTTCTTCCTTTGCCGACAAGAGAATGGATAAAGGAACATCGACTCAGGTTAATATTGAAAATGTACAGCTAAAAGAATTCCCCGATATTATAGCTATACGCATCACGGGATCGCACTTCCTGTGGAAAATGGTCCGGCGGATCGTCGGTATAACTTGTGAAGCCGGGCGCGGCAAATTTTCCCTTTCCGCTGTCCAGGAGCTTCTTAATTCCCATTCCGAAGTTCCCGCCCATTTTACGGCTCCGCCTTCCGGTCTTTTTCTGGAAAAAGTATTGTATGCGGGAGATACACTGCCGGAAATTAGACCGCTGATTTATTTATGATGATTTCGCAAAAAGGCCGGCTACTGAATGAATCCGGCGCATGCCCCATTTCCCGTCCCGGTATTTGCGCGCCTCGCCGGCGGCCTTTTTACGAATCCGTTGCTTATAGATGTACAATAGATGTACAAAAACTTGACAAGGCAGCCCCCTTAAGATAAATACTGCCTCTCTTTCCGGAAATCATGACTATTGGAGATGCCGATGTAGCTCAGCCGGTAGAGCAACTGATTCGTAATCAGTAGGTCGGCGGTTCGAATCCGCCCATCGGCTCCAGTAAAGTTAATAGCTTAAAAAACAAAAGCTTACAAAATTTTCTTTGTTCGATGATATTCCCCGCTATTATCCGCCTTTTTATTTCACCTGTTAACTTTTCTATTAAATGTTGACAAAAATATTACCACAAGATCAAATATTCCTGGCCAAGGCAGCAATGGTCGGTTTGCAGGAAGTTGGCCAATTTCTGTGACCTAAGGAGATGTCAGCGAACTGATAAGGAGAAATTGATGATTAAACAAGAAATTCCGGCTGTTGAATTACAAAAAAGGCTGGATCGTTTTCAGGAAGTTTTGCGCAGCAAAGACATTGATGGAGCCCTTCTCGTACAACGTGTCGATACCATGTATTTTACAGGAACCGCCCAGGACCTACATGTCTACATACCGAACATCGGGAAACCGATGATTCTTGCCTACCGTGATCTGGAGCGTGCCCGGAAGGAATGTCCCTGGGAAATCATGCCGCTTACCGGCATTTCCAAACTGCCTCAGCTCATTGGCGCGGCGGGACACCCGGTGCCCAAAATATTGGGTCTGGAGTACGATGTTCTGCCGGTGGCGCGTTTTGAACAATACCGGAAAACGTTTGCCGCAACAAAATTCGTCGATATTTCCTATGCGCTGCGTCTTGTCCGGGCTGTCAAATCGGAATGGGAAATCGCCCAGATCGCCACAGCTTGCGACATCTATTCAAAGTTGCTGGATTATGCGTCCACAATATTGCGTCCCGGCGTGACCGAAATTGAACTGGAAAGCCTTCTCGGCGTTAAAGCCCGCCTGCTCGGGGTTGAGCCCATTGTGCGCCTGCGAAGCTTTTGCGGGGAGATTCATTTTGGTGGCGTTACTGCCGGTGCGCGGGCCGCCGTTCCGACCAATTTTGACGGTCCCACGGGCGGCCTGGGCCCTTCCTGGGCCTATCCCATCGGGCCTTCGCACACCCTGATCCAGGCCGGCGAGCCCGTGGTCATGGATTTTGCCCTCGCTTTTAACGGCTATTACGCTGATGTAACGCGGATGCTGGTTATCGGAGAACTCTCGGAGAAGTTCCGGCACGCTTACGCAATATCGCTGGAGATCGAAGAGCGCATCCGCCAGGCGCTTGTCCCCGGCCGTCCCGCCGGCGAGGTCTATGACGAAATTCTTGCCTGGGTGCAAAAAGAAACTCCTTTTGCGGAAAACTTCATGGGCTGCGGTTCCTCCCAGGTCCGTTTCGTGGCGCACGGTATCGGTTTGGAACTTGATGAGCTCCCCATTATTTGCCGGGGCGCCAGGGAGATTTTGCAGCCGGGCATGGTCATCGCTGTCGAGCCGAAGTTTTTCTTTCCCGGAGAAGGTGTAATCGGGGTGGAGGACGATCTGGTCATCGGCGATGCAAAAGGCGGCCGCTTCCTTTCTTCGTCATCCCGGGAAGTAGTAAAAATTCTTCCATGATATTTACAGTGCTTGACATACGGCGATTGCATGATTGACATGTCCTGTTTTTTCTTGTATACAACGATTTCGAAGGACACTGCTGACTTGATCGGCGGCAAACATACAATTTTTAATTCTTGTCTCTTCAGCATAACGGAACACGGTGCAAGACCGTGGCGGACCCGCCGCTGTAATCGGGGACGGGGGTTGCAGGGTTATTTTAAGCCACTGCCAGGGTAAATCCTGATGGGAAGGCGGCGACCCGCCGGTAGATCCGAAAGCCAGAAGACGTGCTGATGTTTAGACTTGATGGAATCTGATGGTAAAGGGTTCCTGTGGATGGTTATCATCCATGGGAACCCTTTTTTTATGGAATTTACTGGGAGGAGATTGATGAAGGCTGTAGTCGTTGAAGAAATAGGCTCTTTTGAGCTGCAAGAAAGGGATATTCCCGTTCCCGGCAGGGGCGAGGTTTTGCTGCACGTTACGGTTACAGGTGTTTGCCGGACGGATTTAAAATTAATCCGCGTCGGGCATCGGGATCTGATTCTTCCCCGTGTGCCGGGTGAAGAAGTTGTCGGCACGATTTGTCAGTTGGGTGAGGATGTTCATGAATATTTCTTAAATCAGCGTGTTTACGTCTATCCGGGGACGAGCTGCGGTGATTGTGCACCATGCCGGGCCGGCGCCGGGAATTTATGCCGGGATATGAAAATCATGGGATTCCATCGTGACGGCGGTTTTGCTGAATATGTCCTGGCGCCCGCAAAAAGCCTGATTGCTCTGCCGGATAATATCGGCGATGATGAAGCAGTTTTCGCCGAACCGCTCTCCTGCTGCCTTAACGGCCTGGAACAGGCAAATCTCAAAGAGAACGAAACTATTGGAATCTGGGGGGCGGGGCCGGCCGGCACGCTGCTGGCGCGCGCCTCCCGCGCCTTCAAGGCCACACCTTTTGTTATCGAACCTGATGACAACCGCCGGCCTGCTTTGAACGGGCATGCGCAGCCGCCGGATATGAAATTTGATGTCTGTATTGTCGCCGTCGGCTCCAACGACGCTTACAGCGAGGCGCTTGCGCACCTCAATCCCCGGGGAAGGCTGGTCGTCTTTTCGGGGCTTGCGCCGGACAGAGCCGGAATGGTTGTCGATTTCAATCAACTCCATTATTATGAACAGAGCATCACCGGTTCTTACGGATGTGCTTATCGCCACGGCGCACTCGCTCTGGAATATATTAGCAGCGGCAAAGTCAAGGTTAAGGATCTGGTTTCACACAAGCTTCCCCTGGAGGAACTGAATTACGCCCTGGATCTCGTGGAAAAGCGCAAGTGTATGAAGATACACCTTTATCCTTAAAATGGGATAGCAATACCGTAATAATAACAAGAAACTACAATAATTTACATTACAGGAGTAAACAATGGATGCTGTAAAAATAATGAATTTCGGCGCCAAGATTCAGAGTCTCATTGATGGTAAAAATTTATCGAGAAATGAAACCTACGAGATGTTTAAGGAAGTCCTCTTAAATGAACAGCCCGATTTACAGCAGGGCGCATTTCTGGCCGCTCTGGTCGCCAAGGGTGAAACTGTAGAAGAGATAGCCGGGGCTTGGGCCGCCATCGATGAGATTGACACCGTTCATGTCAGTCCCGATGTACAGGGAGGAATATTTGAGAATTCCGGCACAGGGATGGATGCGTTGAAAACATTTAACGTCAGCAGCGCGGCGGCAGTTGTCGCCGCCGCCGGCGGCGTCACAATGGCCCGCCACGGCGCGCGGGCGATTACTTCCCGCTGCGGAACCGTGGATATCATGGAAACCGTGGGCATTGATGTGGACTGTGATGTCAGTGTTGTGGAAAAGAGCATCAAAGAGGTTCAGATCGGCCTTTTCAACGGTATGAGTCCGAAAGTTCATCCGGGCGCCCTGGGAAGAATTTTGAGCCAGATACGCTTCGGTTCCACATTAAATATCGCGGCTTCCCTTGCCAATCCCTGCAGGCCGACATTAGGACTGAGGGGAGTATACACGGAAAAGCTGTTGTCCGTTGCCTCCGAGGTGATGCGGAATATCGGCTATGAAAGGGGTATGGTCGTGCATGGAAAAGATGCAAGGTCCGGTTACGGCATGGATGAATTGTCCATCTCGGGGGAAACGAAAATCTTTGAATTTACGGGTGATAACCGTCAGGAATACACTGTTTGCCCCGAGGATCTTGGCTTAAAACGCAAGCCTTTTGAAGAAGTAGCCTCGATGGGTGATCCTTCGAAAGAGGCTTTGCGCTTCATGCAGGTGCTGGCAGGCAGAGGACATCAGGCATGCATTGATTTTACCTGCCTGAATGCCGGGGCCATCCTGTATACGGCGGGAATATGCGACAGCCTGAAAAAAGGTGTGGAGTTGAGCCGGGAGATAATCGAGGATAATCGCGCTGTGGAAAAGCTGCGGCAGTGGGCGGCTGTGCAGGATTCGCAGGCATCCGCCGGGATGCAGAGGTTTGAATCGCTGTTGGCCAGGGCGTAAAATCTTTCACTGACGGTCTGCCGCCCGAGGGGGAACAGGCCGTCAGTGAAATCCGTTATTTTTCCGTTTTTTCTGGGGAAAGTTTTTTCAGGAGCCAGGCCATATTCTCGCCGAGAGTCTTCATCGTCTGAATGCCTTCTTCATCTTTCAGCACGTCGCCGGGGTCGCGGCCGATGCCGATACTCCAGTAACTGGAGCCGGGCATAACCATCTGCATGTAGTGGAGAAACAGATTCATGGAATTGAAAGCAGGAATGGCTCCTATGCGTCGTACAGCAACGACCGAAGCTCCAACTTTTCTTTTGAACATGTAGTCGTTGGCGCGGGCGACCAAGCCGCAGCGCTCGATAAATGCCCTCATGTTTGCCGAAACATCGGAAAAGTAAGTAGGCGAGCCCAAAAGAATTCCGTCGGCGCCTACCATTTTTTCTATGAGGTCGTTTAACATATCTTTTTTGACAAAGCAGCGGCGATCCTGATTCTGGAAACATTTATAACAGGCTCTACAGCCGGCTATTTGCTTTCCCGCCAGCTGAACCAGTTCGGTCTGGATGCCTTCTTTCTTCAGCTCGTCTAAAACGAGATTGAGCAGAATCGCCGTGTTTCCATCTTTTCTTGCGCTGCCGTTTAATGCCACTACCTTCATGATTTACCTCCTTGTTATATTCCGAAATCAGACGGAATCATTCCACGTCGACTATAAATTGAGCTTTGCTGCATGATGGAGCCGCATGATGAGAGCAAAATAGGGAAAGTGCGGGTTGCTGTCAAGATAAATCCATGGTCTATTGCCAGAAATTTCTTGACAAATAGACCAAGTTGAATAAGATTTCACAAACTGTCGCATTCAAAAAGTCTTCAGTTGAGAAACACAGTAATGTTTGCCTGAGCGGGCGTAATTCAGTGGTAGAATGTCAGCTTCCCAAGCTGGACGTCGCCGGTTCGAGTCCGGTCGCCCGCTCCAGTTTTTTTAAGCCCGGCCAAGTCTTGGTTGCAGTATTTTTTTCTTGCATTGCAGATTTAAGTATGCTAGCTAATTCACAAACCATTGCTTTGTGTGTAAAATCGAGTGGGCTTTTGCCCACTTTTTTTTTCTAAAGTTATTATGTTTGTTGATTTAAAAGATAAAGTAAGAAGGCTTGCCGAGCCGGTTGTTGTGGCGGAAGGCATGGAATTAATCCATGTCGAATGCCTCAAAATGCATACCCGCTGGATTGTCAGACTTTTCCTGGACAAGGAAGGCGGGGTTACGCTTGACGATTGTTCTGTTGTCAGCAACCAAGTTGGTGATATCTTTGATATCAATGATCTTATTGATGGGCCTTATACTCTGGAAGTTTCTTCTCCCGGTTTTGACAGACCAATATCGCGCGATCAGGATTTCCTGAAGTACAGGGGATCTCCGGTAAATGTTAAAACAGGTTCAAAAATTGACGGGATTAAAAATTTTAAGGGTCATCTGGTTGATTTTATAGAAGATGATGGTCAAAAAATAATTGTGATGGAAGTTGCCGGGGAAAATTACCGGATTCCCCAAGCGGAAATTATCAAAGCCAACCTGGCCGACAACGGAAAATAAAATGAGACAGTTGCGGGGAAGTAGTGTCGGCAGGCTTGATTTTGTGTATATAGGTGAACAAAGAGGGAGGATTTTGTAAATGTTTCCAGAACTTAAACGTCTGATCGAACAGATGGGTAAGGACAGGGGTATAGATAAGCAGATTATTACCGAAGCTCTTGAAGCGGCAATGCTTACCGCTGCCCGCAAAAAGTTGGGGCAACATGTGGATATCGAAGTCCATTATAACGATGAGGTTGGAGAAATCGAAGTATTTCAATTCAAGACCGTCGTCGATAAAGTGCTTGATCCCGAGATGCAGATTTCCAAGGAAGAAGCACAAAGAACACTTGATGAAGAGGCGCAGCCCGGCGACAGTTTGGGAATGAAGATCGATACGAGCTCTTTTGGCCGCATCGCCGTGCAGATGGCCAAGCAGATTATTATTCAGCGGGTCAAAGACGCGGAACGTGATAATATATACGACGAATACAAAGACAGAAAAGGGGAGCTGGTCAACGGTTTTGTGCAGAGACTGGAAGGCGGCAACATTATCGTGAATCTGGGGCGTGCGGAGGGTGTCCTGCCGCTGTCGGAGCAGATACATCGCGAAACATATAAACGCGGCGAAAGAATAAGGTCTTACATTGTTGATGTAAAAAAGAATGCCAAAGGATCACAGATTCTTTTATCGCGCACCCATCCGTCCTTCCTGAAGGCTCTTTTTGAAGTTGAAGTTCCGGAAATCTCCGAAGGATTGATTGATATCGTCAGCGTGGTCAGAGAACCGGGAAAACGCGGAAAAATTGCGGTCAGAGCCAAAGACAAAGATATTGATCCGGTCGGAGCCTGTGTTGGCATGAGGGGCTCCCGGGTGCAGAGCGTCGTTCAGGAATTACGCGGAGAAAAAATTGACATTATCCCCTACACGGAAGACGCCGCCAAATATGTGAGTTCTGCCTTATCTCCCGCCAAGGTAAGCCGCGTATTTATTGATGAAGACAACCGGACAATGACGGTGATTGTGCCCGACGATCAGCTGTCTCTGGCTATCGGCAAGAACGGGCAGAACGTTCGCCTGGCCGTTAAGTTGACCGGATGGAAAATTGATATGAAAAGTGAAACAATGGCTACCGCCAAAGAGGAAGAAGGCTATAAAGCCCTGGAGTCAATTCCGGGTATTGAGCCGGCAATGGCTGAAAGTATTTTCAATAAGGGTATTAAAAGCATAGCTATGCTGGCCGCCGTCGAACCGGAAGCGCTGTCGTCGATTCCGGGTGTTAGTGAAGCCACGGCCAAACAGTGGATTGAGGACGCCGGTAAAATTTTAGACGAAGAGCTAAGTAGTGGTGCGTAAATAGTTTGAAGTATGGAGAAAATTATAATTTAGGGAGTTTCGTGCATGCCTAAAAAGCGAGTATATGAGTTGGCCAAAGAACTGGGTCTGGAAAATAAAGATCTGATTGCAGATCTGGAAAGGATCGGTATTACGGGTAAATCTCATTCCAGTTCTTTAGAAGATGATGAGGTGGAGAGAATAAAAAGCGAATTACTCGCTAAAGAGCCAAGGCAGGTTGTAGAGGAAAGAATAAAATCCACAGTTATTCGCCGCCGTGTCGTTCGCACTCCTTTGGATGAAACTCCGGCAGCAGCCGAAGAAGAAGCAGAGATAAAAGCCGAGGCCAAGGCTGAACCGAAGGTAGAAGGAGAGGAAAAAGCGGAGCGGGAAGAGAAAAAAGAATTGCCCCCGGCGGCAACGCCAACTGTAAAAGCTCCCGCAGAAGAGGTCAGTGTGGCTGAGCCGGAGATTAAGCCGGAACCAAAACCCGAACCAGCCCCTGAAGCGGCGCCCGCGAGCGCTCCTGTGGCCGAACCAGAAAAGCCGGTTGTGGAAGCCAAAGAAGGGACGGCTGCTGAAATTAAAGCGGAAGCCACAGTCGAAGCACCGGTGGCGGAAAGACCTAAACCGCAGATTATACCTGTTCGTCCGCCGGTTATGGTCAGGCATAAAATTACAAAGGCGGAGCCGAAAAAAGAAATTCCACCCAAAGCGCCTTTAAAGCCCGGTGAAAAAGCAGCAGCTCCTCATCCGGAAAAACCGGCGAAGAAAGAGTTCGAAAAGCCCAAGAAAAAAGGCAGAATGCCGGTTGAGGTGCTTATTGAGGAAGACAAAGAAGCGCCGCGCCGTAAAGTTTCAGAGAAGAAAATTGAAAAGAAACTGCGCCGGCAGGATGAAGACAGGGAAGTAGTTTTTGCCAAATGGCGGGCTGAAAAGGAAGTTACTCCCGTTAAGATGAGGAAAACGGAAATCACCGTTCCCAAGGCAATTAAACGGCGCGTGAAGATCGGAGAAACGATTTCCGTCGGCGATCTGGCCAAGAGAATGGGGGTCAAGGCCAGCGAAGTAATAAACAAGCTGATGTCCATGGGCGTTATGGCCACAATCAATCAGTCCATTGATTATGATATTGCAACACTGATTGCGGGTGAATTTAATTTCCAGGTCGAACAGGCCGAAGCGGAATTTGACGAAGCCATTTTAGGGGCACAGACAACACCGGAGAATCTCAAGCCCCGCGCTCCCGTTGTAACGATTATGGGACACGTCGACCACGGGAAAACGTCGCTGCTGGATGCTATTCGTCAGACCAATGTCATTGCCGGTGAAGCAGGGGGCATTACGCAGGCCATCGGCGCTTATCATGTCAATATTAACAAACGCGACATAGTTTTTCTGGATACACCGGGTCATGAGGCCTTTACCGCCATGCGCGCCCGCGGCGCACAGGTGACGGATATTGTTGTTCTTGTGGTTGCCGCCGACGACGGCGTTATGGACCAAACCGTGGAAGCCATCAATCATTCCAAAGTTGCCGGTGTTCCTATTATTGTTGCCGTCAATAAAATTGACAAGCCGGGCGCAGACCCGGAAAAAATCAAGCAGAAATTAACGGAGCATGGTTTGGTGTCCGAACAATGGGGCGGCGATACCATTTTCTGTGAAGTATCGGCCAAAAAGAAGATCGGGATCGAGAACCTTCTGGAAATGATTTTATTGCAGGCCGATGTTTTAGAGCTGAAAGCCGACCCCGATCGTTCCGCCATCGGAGTGATCATCGAAGCCAAGCTGGATCGCGGCCGCGGTCCTGTAGCGACTGTTCTGATTCAACAGGGCACTTTGCGTGAAGGGGATGCCTTTGTATCCAAGACGGAATCAGGGCGAGTCCGGGCGATGATCAATGACCAGGGAAGGCGTGTAAAAGAAGCGAAACCTTCCACACCGGTGGAAGTCATCGGTTTTTCCAGTGTGCCCCAGACGGGAGCGGAATTTTTCGTCGTCGAGGACGAAAAGAAGGCGCGCAATATCGCGGACTACTGGCTGAGAAAAGTCAGAGAAAAGGAACTTTCCGCTTCTTCCAAGATTACCCTGGAACAGTTGTATGAAAAGATAAAAGAAGGTGTGAAAGATTTTAATGTCATCATTAAAGGCGACGTGCAGGGTTCGATTGAAGCTATTTCCGATGCTTTGCACAAGCTTTCCACGGAAGATGTCCGCATAAAACTCATTCACAGTTCCACCGGCGCCATCAGCGAAACGGACGTTATGCTGGCCTCCGCCTCCAATGCGATTATTATCGGGTTCAATGTTCGTCCGGATGCCCGCGTGGTTGAACTTGCCCAGCAGGAAGGCGTCGAAATAAAACTTTATGACATTATCTACAATGTGATTGCCGACGTACGGGCGGCGATGGAAGGGCTTCTGGAACCGGAATACAAGGAAGTTGTTCTGGGGCGTGCCGAAGTGCGTGAAACTTTTAAAGTTCCCAAAGTGGGCACTATTGCCGGCTGCTATGTAACCGACGGTAAAATCACCCGCACCGCCAGCCTGAAGCTGGTCCGCGACAGTGTGGTGGTTTTCGATGGTAAAATCATGTCGCTGAAGCGTTTTAAAGACGATGCCAAGGAAGTACAAACCGGCTTCGAATGCGGCATTGGCATCGAAGGTTTTAACGATATTCATGTCGGCGATATCATTGAAGCTTATACTACCGAAAAACTGGAGCGCAAATTATAGCGCCGTATCGGATAACAATATGATGGTCGTTGGTTACGGAATAATTCAGCTGCGAATTCCGGAGTCGGGCTCTTTGAAAGAAAAACGAAGCGTTTTGAATAAAATAATCAAGCGTGCACAAAACGAATTCAACGTTTCCATTGCGGAAATCGGCGACTTGGACAATCATAATCTGGCAAAAATCGGTTTCGCGTTTGTCGGTAATGACTCCCGCTTTATCAACGGCAAAGTAGATCACCTGCTGGTGTTTGTTGATAATCTGCGAGCGGCGGAAGTGGTGAACAGTACAATTGAAATTATGGTTGTCTCCGATTTTGTTCAAGAGGCGAACTGGGAAGCAGGTAAGTACGATGAACTTTAAAAGAGCAGACAGGGTGGCCGAGCTTATTATGGTCGAAATGTCTGACATAATATTTAAACAGGTCAAAGATCCGCGGGTGCATGCCATAACCATTACGTCGGTGAAAGTAAGCGATGATCTGCGTAATGCCAAAATTTACTTTGTCGAATTGGGCAAGGATGAATGTTCGCCGGAAATCATGGCCGGCTTGAACAATGCCAAAACTTTTGTTCGCCGGGAATTGGGCAAAAGGCTGAAGTTGCGTTTTATTCCCGAAATTATGTTTGTTCATGATAAATCGTTCGGCTACGGCACCCGGATAGAAAATCTTCTGGCGGAGATTGCCCGGCAGGAAAAAAGTAATGATTAAAGAAATTATTGATGCGCTAAATGAAGGGCGGAGTTTTCTCGTGACCTCTCATGTCCGGTTGGATGGAGATGCGCTGGGTTCGGAATTAGCCTTCTATCTGATGCTCCGCGATATGGGGAAAAAGGCTGTCGTGTACAATCAGGACGCCACACCGGTCCATTACCGGTTCCTGCCGGCCTCGGAAAACATTGTTCAGGAACCCGGGGCTATGGAGCAATATGATACCGCCGTTATATTGGATTGCAGTGAATTGGAGCGCGTCGGCGAGAAGGCGCAAGCAATTGGTCAAATAAAAAAACTGATTAATATCGATCATCACATATCCAATGACGGCTTTTGCGATTTAAAATTAATTGATGCCCGGGCCAGCTCAACAGGCGAATTAGTGTTCCGTCTGCTGCAGGAAATGGGGTTCAGGCTGACAAAAGATATTTGCACTAATTTGTATGCGGCGATACTGACGGACACCGGTGGATTCCGTTATTCGAACACGCGTCGAGATGCCCTCTGGGCGGCGGGTACTTTGGTGGAAAATGGCGCTGATCCCCAGTGGATATCGGAAAACATTTATGAAAGCGACCCCCCGGCTAAGTTGAAGCTGCGCGCCCGGGCGCTGGAGACGCTTTCTCTGGATATGAAAAGTAAAGTGGGATCGCTTACCGTGACCAAAGAAATGCTGCAGGCAACAGGAGCATCGATGGACTACACTGAGGGCTTTGTGGATATTCCCCGTGCTGTACAGGGAATTGAAATTGCGGCGCTTTATACGCAAATGAACGGTAACGGCTTTAAAATCAGTCTGCGGTCCAAAGGCAAAGTCAACGTGGAAAAAATAGCAAAAAAATTTGGCGGCGGTGGACACATTAATGCAGCCGCCTGCCGCATCGCAGGCGATATCGATTCCGTCAAGTCGAAGATTATGGAAGCAATTAAGGAATTATAGCCGTCTATGAATGGTGTTGTTGTCATCGACAAACCGGCAGGTTTTACATCACATGATGTTGTCAGCCAGGTAAAAAAAATACTGGGGGCAAAAAAAGCCGGCCATACGGGTACGCTCGATCCCATGGCCACGGGAGTGCTTCCCGTCTGCGTCAATGAAGCGACGAAACTTGCCGGATTTTTGGCGGATGATAATAAAGAATATCTGGCGACAATGCTGCTCGGTGTAAAAACGGATACGCTGGATACGGAAGGAAAAATCGTCGGCCGGTCCGACAACATGGTGTCTGACCGCGAAATTGAAGCAATGTTGGCCCGGATGGTGGGGAAAATTAAACAGATACCACCGGCGTATTCGGCGGTTAAATATTGCGGTGATCCTCTGTACAAGTGGGCGCGCAGGGGTGTTATGATCGAGGCGGCGCCGCGGGAGGTGGAAATCCGGTATATTTCCGTGAAAGATATTTCCTTTCCCCGGGTGACTTTTCAGGTGGCCTGTTCCAAAGGCACCTATATCAGAACTTTATGCGCCGATGTGGGGGAATTACTTGGTTGTGGCGCCTGTATGAGCGGTTTGCGCCGCATTCGCAGCGGTTATTTTTCAGAAGACATGGCCGTTGCGCTGACGCATGGTTCTCCTGCGGAAAAGAAAGAAGGGCTTTTGGCCGGGATGCTGCCGATAACCAGACTGTTGCCGTCGGCGACGGTCATCGAAGTAGAAGATGAGTTGGCCAATAAGCTGCGTGATGGGTTGCAGCCTTCCGTGAAAACGATGAAGGTTCATGCTCTGCCTTTTCTTGAGGCGGGAGATATGGTAAAGTTCGTCAACCGCCGGGGTTGTCTTATTGCCATAGCGGAAATGGTGATGCCGGTAAGTAATTTTTTAAAAATTGACGAAAAATGCCAGGCGGCGAGGATTGTTCGTGTTTTTAACAATATTCAGAACTGACTGATAACAATTTAGACAAAAGGAACTAATTAATTAGGAGGAAATAAGCGTGTTAACAACGGAAAAAAGAACAGCAATAATTGGAGAATATCGGCTTCATGATAAAGATACGGGATCTCCGGAGGTACAGATTGCACTGCTCAGCGCCAGAATCGAATATCTGACCGAACATTTCAAGGCGCATAAAAAGGATCATCATTCCCGCCGCGGTCTTTTGAAGCTCGTTGGCCAGAGAAGAAGACTTCTTAATTATATTAAAGATAATGATATCGAACGCTACAGAAATGTAGTGAAACGTTTGGGACTCAGAAAGTAAGACATTATTTAAGGGCGGAAGGCAATAGTTGATCCGATTGACCACGGCAGTTGCTCTGTCGGGAACAATCGGCTATTGCATTTCGCCCTTAAATTTCTGATTGTCTCCGACATGTGAGGAAAACGGAGGAAAATTAAATGAGTAATATATTTAGCGCGGATTTTGCCGGACGCAATATTTCGTTGAAAACAAATTATGTCGCCGGTCAGGCTGATGGTTCAGCATTGGTTTACTACGGCGACACGGTCGTTCTGGTCACCGCAGTTTCTTTAAAAGGAGTCAGAGCAGGAATGGATTTCCTGCCTCTAACCGTTGATTATCAGGAAAAGACTTTTGCCGCCGGAAAGATTCCGGGAGGCTTTTTCAAAAGGGAAGGACGTCTTAATGAACGTGAAATATTATTGTCACGTATCATAGACAGATCAATCCGTCCCTTGTTTCCCAAGGGATACTACAGTGAAACTCAACTGGTGGCTACGGTTCTTTCCGTGGATGATGCAAACGACCCCGAAGTTGCAGCGATGCTGGGAGCTTCGGCGGCTCTAGAAATGTCCGATATCCCGTTTAAGGGGCCGGTTGCCGGCGTGCGTATCGGCCGGATCAACGGCGAACTTGTCTGCAACGCTTCTCCCGAGAATATGCTGGCCAGTGAATTGAATATTTTTATGGTCGGTAGAAAAATCACCCCCGGCACAGAAGGAAGAGATTACGATGTCGAACTGGTTATGCTGGAAGGTGATGCCCAGGAAGTAGATGAAGATGTAATCGTTGACGCCATTAAGTTCGGGTTGGAAGCGATTCGTCCGGTAATCGATCTGCAGGATAAAATGCGACGAGCTGTGGGCAGAGCAAAAAGAACCGTAGAGGAGATCGTGACTGATGAAGAGCTGACGGCAAAGGTAAGAGCCGCAGCTTTAGCCGGTCTTGAGGAAGGCTACAGTATGCCCCGTAAACTGGAGCGCTACGGTAAACTTGACGAAGTACGGGAAAAAGTTATCAGGGAAATTGGCGGTGAAGATCCTGCTGTGAGCAAGAAAGTTGCAGGAATTATTGAAGAAATAGAACGACGCATCCTGCGCGAAATGATTATCAGGGATAAAAAAAGAATTGACGGCAGATCATCGACCGACATCCGGCCGATCAGTTCGGAGGTAGGAATTTTGCCTCGTGTCCACGGCTCGGCATTATTTAACCGTGGCGAGACGCAGGCAGTGGTCGCTCTGACTCTGGGAACTTCCTCCGATGAACAGCGTCTGGATTATGTTACCGGCGATGAACGACGGTCATTTATGCTGCATTATAATTTCCCGCCCTACAGCGTGGGCGAGGCGAAACCCCTGCGGAGTCCGGGCAGAAGAGAAATAGGCCATGGGGCGCTGGCGCGAAAAGCATTAGTTCCTGTCTTGCCTTCGACAGAGGACTTTCCCTACACAATCAGGATTGTTTCCGAAATACTTTCTTCTAACGGTTCGTCTTCCATGGCGACGGTCTGCGGCGGGACTTTGTCCCTGATGGACGCCGGCGTGCCGGTTAAAGATGTTGTGGCGGGCATAGCCATGGGGCTTTTAAAAGAAGGTGAAGATGTAGTTATTTTATCGGATATTCTGGGTGATGAAGATCATGCCGGCGACATGGATTTCAAAGTATGCGGAACGGAAAAAGGCGTTACCGCCATGCAGATGGACATTAAAATAGACAGACTGTCGGAAGATATTCTTCGCAAGGCTTTGGCCCAGGCCAGAGACGGCCGGGTGCATATTATTGGTAAACTTCGCGAGACGTTGCCTGCTCCCCGCCCTGACATTTCGATTTACGCGCCCCGCATCACCACTGTTAAAGTGAAAGAGGACCAGGTACGCACGGTTATTGGAGCAGGCGGAAAAAATATTCGTCAGATTATCAGTGAAACCGGTGTGACCATTGACGTCGAAGATGACGGCACCGTAACGATTGCCTCCAGTGACGCCGAAGCGGCGGCGCGCGCGGTAGCGATGGTGAAATGGCTTACCGAAGAAGCGGAGGTCGGGAAAATTTACCGTGGTACGGTGAAGAAAATAGTTGATTTTGGAGCATTTGTTGAAATTTTACCGGGAACGGAAGGTCTGTTGCATATTTCACAGATCGCCAAAGAAAGAGTAAACAAAGTTACCGATGTCCTCAAGGAAGGCGATGAAGTCATGGTCAAGGTGCTGGAAGTGGATAAGGCGGGCAAAATCCGCCTCAGCCGGAAAGAGGCAATGGCTGCTGAAGCGCAATAAGGTAAACCCAGAATATTTTGATCGGGAAAGCCCATGGGCAAAATAAATGTCTGTATTCAAAGAGTCGCCGGTAGTGAGGATCTTCCATTGCCTCAATATATGACCTCTCAGGCGGCTGGAATGGATATTTTTGCGGCGGTGGCGAATGAAGAAATTATCCTACCCGGAGGGAGAAAAAAAATTCCAACGGGAATCGCCATTGCCCTGCCCGACGGCTTTGAGGCGCAGATAAGGCCGCGCAGCGGACTCGCTATCAATGAAGGAATTACACTGCTGAATTCACCGGGTACAATTGATGCGGATTACCGTGGAGAAATCGCCTTAATAGTTATCAATCACGGAGACAAACCTTTTGTGATTCATAGAGGCATGCGTCTGGCTCAGATGGTCATTCAAAGAGTCTACCAGGTGGAGTGGGTGGAGGCTGAAGAACTGTGCTCCACGGCAAGAGGGGCAGGCGGCTTCGGCCACACATAATATCTCCTTATGTTTTGCAATTGCAGTTAAACGGTGATATGGAAAACCTGTTAAAATACAAATCCTGATTTTTTCTAATTATGAAAAAATATAAAGTTAAAAAAACATTCCAGGAAATCAACGAAAAGATCAAAAAGGGTGAGGCTGTTGTTGTCACCGCCGAAGAGATGATCGACATTGTTGAAAGGAACGGCGCAGTTGAAGCCGCCCGCAAAATAGACGTTGTTACTACAGGTACTTTCGGCGCCATGTGTTCATCGGGGGCGTTTCTGAATTTCGGCCACACTTCTCCGAAAATCCGGGCCTCCAAGGTCTGGCTGAATGATGTCCCGGCCTATGGCGGTATTGCCGCTGTCGATTGCTATATAGGCGCTACCGAAGTTGTTGAGGGTGACCCCCTTAACAGCGTTTACCCCGGGGAATTTAATTACGGCGGCGGTCATGTCATAGAAGATCTGATCTCGGGCAATGTTATTAAGCTGCGCGCCGAAGGTTACGGGACGGACTGTTATCCGGCGAGAAAAGTTGAAAAAAATATTACGATCAACGATTTGCGGGACGCTGTTTTATTCAATCCCCGGAATGCTTATCAAAATTACAACTGCGCCGTAAATTTGTCGGATACAACGATTTATACATATATGGGAATGTTGCGGCCGAGGATGGCCAATGCCAATTACGCGACTGCGGGGCAATTGAGCCCTTTATTTAATGACCCTTATTATCGAACGATTGGCGTTGGTACACGCATATTTCTGGGCGGAGCACAGGGATTTGTCGCCTGGCCGGGTACTCAGCACAACCCTAATGTCCTGCGGGGAGCCAACGGCGTTCCCAGGGAAGGCGCCGGCACTCTTGCTGTAGTAGGCAATTTGAAGGAAATGACGCCCGAATGGCTTGCTGCGGCCAGTATTCTCGGCTATGGAGTTTCTTTATACGTCGGCATCGGCATTCCCATTCCTATTTTGGATGAAGAAATGGCGCGCTTTACGGCAGTCAAAGACGAAGACATCTATACTCAGATTTATGATTACAGCATGGATTATCCTAAAGGTGTGTCCAAATCTCTGGCCGAAGTCAGTTATAAGGAACTGCGCAGTGGAACAATTATAATTGATGGGAAAAAAGTAATTACTGCACCTCTTTCCAGTTATTACAAGGCAAGGCTGATAGCCAATACATTAAAAGAATGGATAGAGAGCGGCAAATTTCTTCTGGGCGAACCGCAGCAAATTTTACCTTCCATAGAAAGTTAGCTGTCGTTACAATCTCATAGTCACCTAACTAATTTGCACTTCAATAACATTTCAACTGGACTGCATCATCATCAAGGCTTTCGGTTGAGCGACAAATATACATTTCTCTGACAGCCTGAAGCGCTTATTTGAAAGCGCTTCAGGCTGTCAAGAATAGTGATTAAAAATAAACTATTGGTATATATTTTTTCTTGACTTTTGTTTTTGTCTGGTGTTGTTATTAGCGGCAAATAAGGTAAATAATTAAAGTATCAGAGAAAATACAAACGACAGGGCAAGATGTTTTTAAAAAATTATCTGATTATTTGATAGCTGGCAGTAACTATAGCATCAATTTTGCATTCAAAACTTTAAAAGAAGGGGTGTGCCAACGAGGAAATATTTAAATTAAGATTTCCCGAGGTATCGTCCAAAAAATATTATGAAGTTTTTGAGAACGCAACCGATATATATCACCAGGGAGATTGCTTACCAATGAAAGTAGGCAGATATGCGGCTGGTTTTTTGTTTTTAATGACACTTTTAATAACATTCGGCAACAGAGGATTGGTAGATAATTATTTCATGAATAAAAAGCTGGTGCAGCTGAAGGCGGTAAATAATAGTGTGGCTGCAGAGAACAGCGATCTTAAAAAGAAAATTGTCTTATTGCGCAGTGACTTAGTCTACATCGAATCCATAGCACGTAATGAATTAGGCATGGTTAAAAAGGGAGATATAGTTTATCGGCTTTCCAAATAACTGGGGAGCAAATTTCCGGAAAGACATACCTGGCGGTGTTTTAATGTTAGATTTAAAATCCTTGATTTCAGACTTAAAATTATTTTCCGGTTCAAAAAAGATTGTTGGGTTAGATATCGGTTCCAATTCCATCAAGTTGGCTGAAGTGATCAGCACCAACAAAGGCTACGTACTCAATCAATTTGTGCAGCTTCCTCTTCCTCAAGGAATAATAGCGGAAGGGGTTTTAGTAGACCCCCACGCATTATCTTCGAAACTCAAAGAACTTTTCAGGCAATCCGGCCTGCGTGGCAGGGGTATAGCCACATCACTTTCCGGAAATTCCGTAATTGTCAAAAAAGTGACATTTGCTCAAATGGAAGAAGCTGAATTACGTGATTTAATTCGCGACGAAGGCGGCAAGTATTTGCCCTTTGACAACATGGATGACGTTAATTACGACTTTCAAATTTTGGGAGATAATGAATTCAATCCCAGCCAAATGGACGTTATTATTGTTGCCGCCAAGAAAGATATTGTGAATAATTATCTTGATGCACTGTTGGACGCTGGACTCAATGTAATGATTATGGATGTGGATTCCTTCGCTTTGGAAACCATGTATGAAGTTAATTACAAATACGACAACGACGAAATAGTTGTTATCGTTAATATTGGAGCAAGCATTACCAATATTAATGTCATTAAAGGCGGTATGTCTATCTTCACCCGTGACTTTACTCTGGGCGGCAACTCGATTACCGAAGCGTTGCAGGGTCATTACAATATAACTTTCGAAGAAGCTGAGAATAATAAAGTAGAGTGTAGTCCGGATGATGTGGAGCTGCAAAACTGTATTTTGGATTTTTCCGAGCCGATCTGCTCGGAAATTGAAAGATCTATCGATTATTTCCGTTCCACATTTGGCGGGGAAAATATTAAACACGTTTTTCTTTCCGGAGGTTCGGCAAGAATAAATGGCCTGACAGCAACTTTATCGCAAAGATTGAATATAGAGACGGAAATTATTAATCCTTTTTTAGAGATTGGTTACAATAAGAAAAACATTGATGCTATCGAGTTGGAAAACATCAGTCCGATCGCTGCTGTTGCCATTGGGTTAGGTCTGAGAAGAATGGATGACAAATGATAAAAATTAATCTTTTACCTTACCGCGAAAAAGAGAAAAAAGAAAACAATGTCCGCCAGGCATCTCTTATTGGCGGGGCTTTTGTCGTCTTGATCCTGATACTTGTCTTTGTTCAACTTAAATTAAATTCCTCAATAAAAACTTTGGAGTCTCAGGTCAAGGAATCGGAAGTCAAGCTGGTCGACCTGGATAAAAAAATAGGTCATTTAGATGAATTTAAGAAAGACAAAAAAGAGTTGGAACAAAAACTGCAAGTCATTAAGAATTTAGAGGAAAATCGTTTGATGCCAGTTAAAATACTGGACGATTTAGCGTCCCTCGTTCCTCCCAAAGATATCTGGCTCATTAAAATTACGCAAAATAACGATCAGTTAACGATTGAAGGAGTCGGCAAGGATAATATAATAGTTGCGGATTTTATGAAGATAATCGAAAAATTCGAACCAGTAAAGTCGGTTGATCTGGTTTCTTCAAAAAAGACGGAAATAAGCGGCATTACTTTGCAACAATTTAATTTTGCATGTGTTTTGAAAAAGGGATTTTAATTTTATGGCCATTACACTGGATGAAATAAAAAAGCTTTCTCCGAAAGCTAAAGCGGCGATTGTAGTTTTGGTCATTTTTCTTATCGGTTATTTTGATTGGTTTTATTTTTTATCGGATTCCATTGAGAAAAGAACTTCCATGACTCAAAAATTGGAGGAACTGCAAGGCAAAATAAAGGAAAAAGAGAGATTTGCGCTGCAATTGAATAAATATAAGGCTGAAGTGGCGGCTCTCAAAGAAAGTTACAATGTGGCTTTGCAAAAACTTCCCGCACAGCGCGAAATTCCTGGCCTTTTCCATTCTGTTTCCCATGCTGGTAAAGAAGCAGGTGTTGATTTCTTGCTGTTTGAACCCAAAGCCGCGATACCGAAGACGATGGATAAAGAGCCCAAAGCAGCGTCATTGCTTAAACCGTCGGATCAAAGACAAACTGATCCTAAAGTTGAAGCCAAACAAAAACCCGGTGACGTCAATAAAGCTATCTCAACACAAGCAGAGCCCTTTTATGAGGAAATTCCTGTTAATGTCACGGTGATCGGCAATTTCCAAAATATTGTCTACTTCTTTGAAAAAGTGGCCAAGTTGCCACGTATCATTAACATTTCCGATATGACCATGGGAGATAGAAAAGAAGTAAAGGGGAAAGGAAATGTTATTAATACGTCTTGTACTATAAAGACATACATGTTCGTAGACAAAAAAGAACCTATGAGTGAAAAGGCAAAATGAGAAAAATTACATTTATTGCACTGATAATGATTTTTGCCGGTTTGTCGGGCACGTCCAGCATTCTTGTTGCTGATGAAGCTAAAAAAACGTCTCTTCCGCCCGTGAAAACTGATCCGTTGAAGCAGCAGATATCCGTACCGCAGTCAAAAGTTAATACAGTACCTGCGATACAGACAGCTGTCAGTACATATAGTTATAATCCTGCGGGCAAACCTGATCCCTTCCGGCCTTTCGTGGAAGATGAAGTTGCTGCCAAAAAGAAGGCGGAAAAAAAGAAAGCAAGTTCAATTTTTCCTTTGCAAAGAATGGAAGTTGAGCAATTCAAACTTGTTGGAATTGCCGGTGATCAGAACCGGCGTATTGCAATGGTCGAAGATATGACAAAGAAATTTTACCCTTTATCCATTGGAACACGGATAGGCATAAATGATGGGAAAGTCATAGAAATTTTATCTGATAGAGTTATTGTCGAAGAATATAAAACAAAAAAAGCAAAAAGAATTATTTTAAAACTTCATAAAAATTAAAATGAGGTAACCTGATGAAAAAATGTTTATTAAATATATTCTTAACAATTTGCTGGATATTGTCTTGTATGCCAGCCGCAATTGCAGCTCCTGGTGATCAGGATAATCCCAAGACTGTTGTCACCGACACAGGATATTTGGAAAATGTTTTATTGGAGAAATTGCCGGGTAAAGAAAGAATAGCGCTTGTGGTATCTGCACAGCCGGTTGTAAGTGTTGGGAATCAGACAGATGGGAAATTGCTCATTAAATTGGAAAATATGTATGTACCGGAAAATTTACGACGAAGTTTTGGAGAGAATGCTTTAAGTAATGTTTCGCGTGTAATTCCTCAACAAAAATTGATGGATGGTAAACAGTGGGCTTATTTAACCATTGATATAAGCGAAGCTGTTCCTTATGCGGTAAAGCAGGAAGGTAAAATTATTTATATTGATTTTAATGTATCCGGGCTACCGGAAAAGAAAAAGCGTGTTGTTAATGTATCGTCATCAGGCAGATTACAACCGGTTAAAAAAGAAGTAATGATGAATTCGACGGATAAACTTGTTACGCTTGATTTTCAAGATGCTGATATAAAAAGTGTTTTACGCCTCATGGCAGAATATGGGAATATGAGCATAGTCTCCGGCGATGACGTAAAAGGTAATGTAACTCTAACGATGAGGAATGTTCCCTGGGAGCAGGCCTTGGATACGATCCTCGACGTCAATGGTTTGGCAAAGAAAAAAATGGGCAACGTTATCAGTGTCATGACTCTCGACAAAAAGAAGAAAGATGAATCTGACAAAGCCAAGGCGGAAGAAGACCAGCGTAAGGCGGAAGATCAACGGAAAGATCGAGAACTGAAACTGATGGTGGAAAAAGGTTTGCTGAAACAGATTCTGATTGAAGCGAAAATTGTCGAGGCAACAGAAAATTTTACCAGAAATCTTGGTGTGCAGTGGGGATTAGGAACTCAGCAAGCTGCAGGAGGAAGTTATGGACTTGGTGTAAGCGCCGGCAGCAGTTCTTCGATATCGAGGCAATATTCGTTAAATTATCCTTCCCAGATTCCTTGGCAGTATACCACCGATGGAACAACATACAAACCAATGCAAATGGCTGCGGTTAATTTTCCATCGCTGGCTACAACTGCCATGTCACCTACGTTGGGAGTTGTTTTTGGGGGAGCGAATGCCTTTCTGGAAGTTCAACTGGCTGCTTTGGAAGAGACTTCGACTGGCAAAATTATCTCTGCCCCCAAGATAGTGACCATGGAAGGTGTTAAAGCGACAATTAAACAAGGATCCGAGATTCCTTATGTGACACCAGCGTCAGGTACATCGCCCGCAACAGTCAGTTTCAAGGAAGCATTGTTGAAACTGGAAGTTACCCCTAAAATCACGGATGAAGGTAAGATATCAATGGAAATAAAGGCCAACAATGATCAGCCTGATTACGTAAATATGGTTGTAGGTACCAGCAATCCTCCCATTAAAAAAAGTGAAATAGATTCAAAAGTCGTTGTTCAGAATGGTGATACAGTTGTTATCGGGGGCATAGTAAAAACTAATGATAATAAGACCGTCAGCGGTGTTCCCTGGCTCCAGAAAATTCCGGTTTTAGGCTGGTTGTTTAAAACGGAAAATATTGACAAGGAAAAGACGCAGCTGTTAATTTTCATAACCCCTAAGATCTTGCAGGGCACAGATTTTGTGGGCGCCTTGGGGAGAAACAATAATTAAAAGGTCTTAAAAGCTTTTTAATAACTTTATATATCCGTAACATACAGCGCGACATTTTAATGAAAGCATCATTGGCCAGAAAATTAATTATCCTTGTTTTGTTCTTGTCATTGCCGGTTTTTGCCTGCACAAACACTCCCTGGCATCAAAAACAAGGTCAAATATTCCTGAATAAGGGTATATCCCTTATTCAAATGGGCGAATTCAACAAGGCAGCCAAAGAATTGCTCGAGGCCGAAAAATATTCGCCGGACGATCCTAAAGTTCACTATTATCTGGGCATAGCTTATCACGGCAAAGGCTTGCGAAATCACGCCATCAGAGAATTTGAGAAAGCAATTTCCCTTAAGAAAGACTATTCTGAAGCTCATAACTATCTAGGAACACTGTATATGGAAATCAGGCAGTGGGATATGGCTCTCCAGGAATTTGACCTTGCACTGGAAAATATTTTTTATGATACGCCGGCTATGCCACTTTTTAACGCCGGCTGGACATACTATTTAAAGAAAGATTATAAAAATGCCCTGATTAAATACGAGACTGCTCTACAGAAAGAGCCTATGACTTATCTGCGACCGCAGATTGAAAAAAACATAGGTATAATATATTTTGATCAGAACAACATCCATGCTGCTATCTTGCATTTTGAGCAGTCGGTAAAATTAGATCCATCGCTTTATGAAGCCCGCTTTCTGCTGGGTGAGTGTTATTGGAGAATTAAAGATTTAAACAAGGCCAGAAAAGAATTTCAGGCAGTAATTGAATTGTCCCCTCCGTCTTCTACTTTCAGCCAAAAAGCTAAAAGCAATTTACAATCCTTGGAATAAAAAAGTTATAGATATATGGAAAGTCCACAATACCAGGAAGATCGTTTTTCTTTTGTTAACCAGCAGGAATCATTAATAAGTAAAAAAATGTTTCTGGAAGCGTTGAAATTAGCCAAAAACAGACTGGCACATTTACCCAATGATATTGATGCCAAAGTATTTATCCATCTGATATTTATCGAAATGGGAAAAATGGAAGAATCCCGGAAAATTATGCAGGAATTGGAGCAGGATACTGTCAGGTTATCGTTCGGTTATTTACGAGCCGCCAATACTTATCATGATAAAGGATTAATCCAGGATGCAATTTTCTGCTACCAGAAATTTATAGCTCTTAATCCTTTTGCCGAAAACTCTCAAGAAGTGGCGGAAACAATTGCTCTGCTGCAAAATGACGAAAATCTTGCCGATGAAGAACCTGAAGAAGACGACACAGAGATAATTCAACCGGAATTTTATACCATGACTTTGGCGGATCTTTATATTAGACAAGGCCATTTGAAAATGGCGGCGGATATTCTGGCGGAGATCATTAAGCGGGAGCCAGACAATATCCAGGCAAAAGAAAAATTCGATACGGTGAATGCTTTCCTAGCTAAAGAACCGTCCTCTGATGATAATGTTGCATCAATAAATAATGTGATAAATATTTTGTCATGTTGGCTGGAAAACATTGACAGGTTAAAGACGCATGCAGCATGAAAATATAATCTTTCCGGCAAGAAAATCTCTTGTTTATCCGTTGATCTCCGCCTGTGAAATTGACTGCCTTATGTTTTTCAATATGAACAATATCCGTTATCTATCCGGGTTTACAGGCAGTGATGGTGTTCTGATAGTAAGTAACAACAGAGACGTTCTGCTTGTTGACGGACGATATATTACGCAGGCAAAATTAGAGGCGGCGGACACGGAAATAATTGAATATAAGGATAAAATTAGAGGAATTGTTGAGGTCGTCAAGGAACTGGGCCTCAAATATATCGGCTTTGAGGCGGAAGCAATAGTTGTGCAGATGTACAATCTGTTGATGCGGGAATTGACTGATAAAGTTTTTGTGCCTGTGGGCGATGATTTAAAGTTGCTGCGCGCTTATAAAGATGAGGCGGAGATTGCATTAATGAAAAAGGCGGCGGAAATTTCCTCCGCCGCAGTACTGGCTTTAAAATCAGAAATTAAGTCTGGTTGTTCTGAAAGGGACCTTGCTCTTCAATTGGAAACCATAGCCCGGAAGTCCGGCGCCGAGCAGCTTGCTTTTGAAACAATTTTTGCTTCCGGGGAAAATTCCGCACTGCCGCATGCCAAGCCATCTGACAGAAAAATTA
>Ga0208462_1000712_pt1 | contig 29063 bp, 26 predicted proteins | sample AD_SCU001_MetaG_FD_184452 | JGI IMG/M metagenome (GOLD analysis project Ga0208462, IMG submission 184452) | Active sludge microbial communities of municipal wastewater-treating anaerobic digesters from China - AD_SCU001_MetaG (SPAdes) (version 2) | ecosystem: Engineered > Bioreactor > Anaerobic...
GATATGAGACAAGGAAGAAAACTGAATATGGTCGAGTGTAAGATTGGTAAACGCAGTTTTAAGAGAATTTTTGATTACATCGATGTAAGTTTGTGGTAAAATATACATGGGGACCTCCTGTGTGGTTGTAGCGAACTTATTATATCACAGAGGTTCCTTTTTGTATTTACCCAAAACTATTTTACACGAAGTTTTTTTATTGAATGGTTGTTATTTTAGGGAAAATATTGTATAATCATTTTAAGGATGTGATAATTTGTTTGATAAACTAATGAAACAATATGGTCAAAAAATCGTAACAAATGTTACTTTCTTTGATAGTGAGCGATATTTTTATTTTCGAAACGAGTTTGATGAACTCTTTGGAATTGAAAAAGGTATTGCTCAAAACGAGTATGAGTTAATTAAAATGATTTACGTTGAAAAGACATTTTATTCAAACGATGCTACCAATCAAGCAATGTATGAATATATATATGAATCCAAGAAGTTTCCACTCCCATATCAAAACTATAAGTTTATCATTGTAACTGACAAAGCACATAAACCAATCTCAAAGCCAGTAGAAGAAGAAATACTTAATATTCTAAAGGATGTGTTGGGAGAAATTATAGTACTTGATGTCAAAGGAAGCAAAGTGATTTTTTTCTTTGATCGTTATGATACTAATTTTGAAGATTTGTTTATGACAATTAGCAGCGACTTTTATCTCGATTTTATCGTTCACGAAGGAATCATTTTTCAATCAGAAGAACGGTTTATGCAGTCTTATATTGAAGCATATCAAAAACTATTTGTAAAACGCATGAAAAGCGTTACGAATGTTTGTGATTTGGTTATGATGGCACTTTCAACACTCGACATGAAAATCGTATTCTTCTTAAAAAAGGTTATCATTCGTGGAATCTTTGAGGAAGAAGGGGTTGTTCAGATTGTTCAGGCACTCTTCCAATCTAATCTAAATATTTCGCAAGCTTCAAAAGAATTATACATGCATCGAAACACTCTAATTTCAAAATTAGATCAAATAAAGAAGCAGACAGGGATTGATTTGCAAAACTTTAAACAGGCTAGTATTATCCATTTCATTATTCAATTGAAGGAAGATACAAATTAGTGAAAAAAGTGCACAATTTATGTGCACTTTTACTATGTTCAAAGACTCCTGTTTTAGGTATAATATAAGCAAATCTATTTAGGAGGATAATTATGGCAACTTTAAATCTGAAAAATATCAATAAGATTTATGACAATAACGTTCAAGCCGTGTTTGATTTTAACTTAACAATCAAAGACAAAGAATTTATCGTATTTGTTGGACCATCTGGATGTGGAAAAACAACAACTCTTCGTATGATCGCAGGATTAGAAGAAATTACAAGTGGACAATTATTCATTAACGAAGAATTGATGAATGATGTGGCTCCAAAAGACCGTAATATCGCGATGGTTTTCCAATCATATGCGTTATACCCACATATGTCAGTATATGACAATATGGCGTTTGGATTAAAATTAAGAAAGTTCTCACGCGATGAAATTGATCGTAGAGTTCAAAACGCAGCAGAAATTTTAGGATTACGTCCATACTTAGATCGTAAACCAAAAGCATTATCTGGAGGGCAACGTCAACGTGTTGCTTTAGGACGTGCCATCGTTCGTGATGCAAAAGTATTCTTAATGGATGAACCATTATCAAACCTAGATGCGAAATTACGTGTACAAATGCGTTCTGAGTTAATCAAATTACATGAGAACTTAGGTACAACGACTATTTATGTAACCCATGACCAAATTGAAGCGATGACAATGGCAACTCGTATTGTTGTTATGAAAGATGGATGGATTCAACAAATTGGAGCACCGAAAGAAATTTATGATTTTCCAAACAACATTTTCGTTGGTGGATTCATTGGAACACCTCCAATGAACTTCTTAGAAGGTAAAGTAACTGCCGAAGGATTCTTTGAAATTGGAAACCATAAATTAGGATTATCAAAATTACAATTAACTAAAGATATGTTCGATATGTTAAAAGAACAAAAATTTGTTGATAAACCAATCATTTTAGGTATTCGTCCAGAATACATTTATGATACAGTAGAAGAAATTGAAGCAAACAAAACAGGTAAAGTAAATTTAAAAGTAGATGTTGCCGAGTTGCTTGGGTCTGAAACATTAATTTATGCGAAAATGAATGGTCAAAATTTAATCGCTAAAGTCGATGCTCGTACGGATATTCATATGGGTGATGATATCACATTAGCTATCGATATGAAGAAAGCGCATTTCTTCAATCCTGAAACAGAATTAAGAATCAAAAAAGACTAAATGATGATAGGTCACCTGAAGAGGGTGACCTATTATTTCCTTGTGAAAGTGTTTACCAAATGTGGAAAAAAGATGTAATTTGTTGTAAAATAGAATTACCAAAATATTAGGAGGAAAACCATGGCAAAGAAGACCATTGTCGATTTATCACTTAAAGGAAAAAAGGTATTGATTCGTGTTGATTTCAACGTTCCAATTCATGACGGAGAAATTACTGATGACAATCGTATTGTCCAAGCATTACCAACCATTCGATACGCGATTGAACAAGGAGGGAAAGTCATTTTATTTTCACACCTTGGACGCGTTGAAAAACCAGAGGACAAAGAAAAAAATTCCTTGTTTGTAGTTGCTGAACGTTTGTCAGAATTACTAAACAAACAAGTGACATTTGTTCCATTTACAAGAGGAAAAGAATTAGAAGATGCGATTAAGAAAATGAATCAAGGGGATGTATTGATGTTTGAAAATACACGCTTTGAAGACATTGACGGTAAAAAAGAATCCAAAAACAACGAAGAACTCGGAAAATACTGGGCATCTTTAGGAGATGTATTTGTAAACGATGCATTTGGTACTGCTCATAGAGCACATGCATCCAACTCAGGAATTGCGAAAAATATGAAAGACGTTGCTGCTGGATTTTTAATGGAAAAAGAAATTAAGTTTATTGGCGAAGCTGTAGATGAACCAGTAAGACCTTTTGTTGCAATCCTTGGAGGAGCAAAAGTAAGCGATAAGATTAAAGTTATTGAAAACCTATTGTTAAAAGCAGATAAGATTTTAATTGGTGGGGCAATGGCTTATACATTCTTAAAAGCACAAGGGTATAACATCGGGAAATCAAGATGCGAAGCAGACTTTGTTGATTTCGCAAAAGGATTGCTTGAAAAAGCACAAGGTAAAATCGTACTTGGTGCAGATGCTGCTTTAGCAAAAAGTTTTTCCGCTGACACTGAGTTCAGATATGCTGATTTTAACGATATCGCAGATGATGAAATGGGATTAGACGTAGGACCAAAAACAATCGCAATGTTCAAAGATGCACTTGCAGGTGCAAGAACAGTTGTATGGAATGGACCTATGGGTGTATTCGAATTCGATCACTTTGCAAAAGGAACCGTTGCAGTATGTGAGTTACTTGCGAACTTAAAAGATGCAACAACAATCATTGGTGGTGGAGATTCTGCTGCCGCAGCAATTCAACTTGGATTTGCTGATAAGTTTACACACATTTCAACTGGTGGTGGAGCAAGCTTAGAGTATTTAGAAGGTAAAACTCTACCTGGTGTTGAATGCATTAACGACAAATAAGGAAAATTGTAGGAGATAGATATGAGAAAGCCAATCATTGCTGGTAACTGGAAAATGTTTAAAACACGAGATGAAGCGGTACAATTCGTTTTCGCAGTAAACCAACACGTACCATCAACAGATCTTGTTGATAGCGTTATATGTGCACAAGCACCTCTTCTTGAAACACTTGTAAAACGACAAGGAGATTTTTTGAGAATTGGCGCACAAAATATGCACTTTGAAGAAAGCGGAGCCTTTACAGGCGAAGTATCACCATTGTTATTAAAAAGTCTTGATGTAGCCTATGTTATCATCGGGCATAGCGAACGAAGAGCAATGTTTGGAGAAACAGATGCGTCTGTGAATAAGAAATTAATTGCTGCGTTCAAACACGAGATCACACCGATTTTATGTGTTGGAGAAGAATTATCACATCGAGAGAATAATCAAACAGAAGCAATCATCAAAGCACAACTTGAAGCAGATTTAGCTGGTTTAACCAAAGAACATGTGGAAACGTTAGTCATTGCTTATGAACCAATTTGGGCAATTGGAACTGGAAAAACCGCAACTGCCGCTATGGCAAATGAAACATGTGGTTTCATCCGTAGTCAAATAGGTGTTATGTTCGGTAGTGATGTTGCGAAGAAGGTTCGTATTCAATATGGTGGAAGCGTTAAAGTAAATAACATCGATGAGTTAATGGCCCAAGAACATATTGACGGAGCATTGATCGGCGGAGCAAGCTTAGTAGCAAATGATTTTATCACATTTACGAAGGCTGCTATTCAAAAGTAATCAACCAAAACTGGTCATAAATGACCAGTTTTTATCATAAGTCAGGTAGGAAGTATTTTGTAAATATCTTGACTTTTTATAGGAGTTAAGGTATAATAACCGAAGTGCGATAAATGCAGCATTCATTGATTGTAGCAATTAGATTATTCTATTTATATTTAAAGAAGCAAGTAGCCTCGCTGCAATAGGCGAAAGCACAATAATCTAACCTACAGTAGAGATGAATTTCTTATCCACAAATAATCAAAGAAGGAGGGAAAACAATGGCACGTTACACAGGTTCAACTTGGAAAAAATCAAGAAGATTAAAATTCTCGATTTTAGAAACAGGTGAAGAATTACAAAAACGTCCGTATGCACCAGGACAACATGGACAACGTCGTGGGAAAATCACAGAATATGGTAGTCAATTACAAGAAAAACAAAAAGTTCGTTTCTTGTATGGGATTAATGAAAAACAATTCAAAAACCTATTCGTGAAAGCAGCTAAACTAAGAGGGAAACAAGGTGAAAACTTCTTGTTCTTGTTAGAATCAAGATTAGATAACTTAGTATACCGTATGGGATTAGCAATGACTCGACGCCAATCTCGTCAATTAGTAACACACGGACACATTACTGTTGATGGTAAAAAAGTTGATATTGCATCATACTTAGTAAAACCAGGACAAGTAATCGTAGTAAAAGAATCAGCAAGAAAATTCGATATCATCAAAACTGCATTAGAATCAACTGTTACTAGATTAGAATTTGTAACTTTCGATGAAAACACAATGAGCGGAACATTCGTTCGTTATCCAGAAAGAAGCGAAATCTTACCAGATATTCGTGAAAATCTAATCGTTGAGTTCTACAACAGATAAACCATAAGAAGAGTCACTTCACGTGGCTCTTTTTGTTTTGAAGGAGAAACATATGAAAGCGGTACGTAAACGCTATATTTTTGCTAAAGTCGTGAAGACGTTGCTTCAACTATTGATACCGATGCTTTATAAAGTAAGATACGATAAATCAAAGTTGGTTGAAATCAAACCACCTTACTTTATCGTTGGAAACCATACTTCATTTCTAGATCCATTCATTATGGGAACAGGAAATCCTCATCACATTAATTTTGTTACAAACGATGAATACTTTCGGTTTCCGATTTTAAAATTTCTAATGAAGTTATTAGGGGCAGTTCCAAAGACTAAGTTTATGAGCGATTACCAAACAGTCAAAGAAATTATTCGTCTGCGCGATGAACAAGCAGTCATTGGGATTTATCCAGAAGGCGGAAGAACATGGCCAGGAAAAACACAACCGATTCTGTATGCAACTAGTAAACTGATCAAAAAAATGGAAATACCAGTGATTAGTGTTGTAACAAGTGGAGGATGTTTGGCATTTCCTCGATGGGGAAAACACAACCGAAAAGGATTGGTTGAAGTAACTTACCACAACCTATTATCGACCGAACAAATTAAAACAATGTCAACCGATGAAATTCAAGAGACGTTAGTTACAGGGTTAGCCAATGATGACATTTTGTGGCAAAAACAAAGAATGGAATCATATCGTGGAAAAAAACTAGCAGAACGCTTGGAATGGTTCATATACGCCTGTCCAAAATGTGGTTCGTTTGAGACAATGCATTCACATCAAGATCATTATAAATGTTCTTGTGGATATGATGTAATATACACCAAATATGGATTGTTTGAAACCAAAGAACATGAGTATCTATTTTATGATAATGTGAACGATTGGAATGAGTTTCAGTATCAACACATGGTTTCAAAGATTGAGGAATGGTACCACAATACAGAAAGCAAAGATTACTTCATTGGTAAAGAAAATGTAACTTTGTTCAAAGGAAAACGCGGAGATAAGAATTTAATAGCTGAACTTCATGGTACGCTTTACCTTACAAGACAAGGATACCGAGTCGCCGATGCAAACCACATCATTATATTTGATTCAGATTTGATATCTGGACTTATCATTAACCATAAAAATGTCATTGATTTTTATCATGATGGGCAAAAATACCGAATTAAACTAGCAAGTAAGAACACGTGTGGTTATCTTTGGGAAGATGCTTTGAAAGCACTAAAAGAAGTCAAACAAAAAACAGTAGTGTAAATAACTACTGTTTCTTTTTTGGATGAAGTGATTTATTAATTTCTTTTTCGAGGATGGTCACTGCCTTTTGTAAGTATTCTTCATCAATGTCATCAAAGCGATCTAGCTTTGGTGAATCGATATCGAGAAGACCCCAAACTTTTTTATCAATCATGATTGGAATGACGATTTCAGAATTGGTAGCAGAATCACAAGCGATGTGGTTTTTAAACAAGTGAACATTCGGTACAACAAGCATTGTTTGCATAGTGAAACTTGCTCCACAAACACCATTGTCTGGTTTGATTCGAATGCAAGCAGGTAACCCTTGAAAGGGTCCTAGTACAAGTTCTTTATCGGCTTCGTCGTAGATGTAAAATCCAACCCAGTTAATCTCAGGCAAGAAGTAACTAAACAAGCTCGATGCATTTGCTAAATTCGCATATATATTTTTTTCTCCTTGGATGAGCCCTTTGAGCATCATTAACATCGTTTCATAATTTTCTTTTTTACTGCCAGACAGTGGAACGGGATGAAACATAAATTTTGCCTCCTGTTTAAGATGTTGTAACAAATGTTACTTATAACCAACCTATTTTTATGTAGTTATATTATAATGGGAAAAGAGGGGTTTTGCAATTATATTTTACTTTTTGTATGATTCAATGATATAATTAATTAATGTAAGGAATTAGAAACAAAGGACGTGAAACGATGATTTATTTCGATTACGCAGCTACAACTCCGGTTGATCCGGATATATTAAAAACGTATAACAAAATCGCAAAAGAATACTGGGGCAATTCAAGCAGTTTACACCGCTTTGGCTTACGTAGCAATGAATTGTTAAACCATAGTTATAAAGAATTCCAAGAATGTTTAAATTTATCTGGAAAAAGAATCATTTACACATCTGGTTCTACGGAAGCAAACAATCTTGCTATCTATGGAATTGTAAACAAATATCATGGAAAAAAAAGACATATTATTACAACGTCGGTTGAACATCCTGCCGTTTCAGAAGTGTTTCGTAGCATGGAACACCACGGAGTACGCGTAAGCTTTTTAAGTGTTGACCAAAATGGCCTCATCAATTTAGAGGAATTAAGGGAACTTATGAACAAAGATACGGTTCTAGTATCGGTAATGTGGGTAAACAACGTGATTGGAACGATTCAACCAATCAAAGAAGTTATGGAGATTGTAAAGCAATATCCGAAATGTAGTTTGCTAGTAGATGCGGTTCAAGGATTAACAAAAGTGAAACCAGACTTTGATTTAAATGATGTGGATATGTTTACACTTAGCACGCACAAAATTTATGGAACCAAAGGATCTGGTGCTCTAGTTTATAAAACAGATTTGGATTTAGAACAACATTTATATGGTTCTAAACAACAATTTGGAATCAAACCAGGCACAGTTGATTTAGCGAATGCTGTTGCTACCACAAAAGCAGTGAAAAAGTATAACGCAGTGTTAGAAGAACATTATCAAGATGTGCTTAAAAAATACAACCAATTGAGAAGCGGATTAGAGAGTAATCCTAAAATATTAATCAACTCGCCAAAAATGAATACATCACCATATATTCTAAACATATCCATCCCTTCCATTAATGGTGAGGTATTGGTTCGTCATCTCGAACAAAAAGATATCATGGTGTCAACAGGGGCTGCATGTAGTTCAAAAGATAAGCGACTAGAAAAAACAGTGTTTGCGACATTCCATGATGAAAATCGTGCCATGTCAAGCATACGTATCAGTTTATCGCACCTTAATACCGAAGAAGAAATTCAGATCTTAATCGAAGCTTTACAAGAAATTACAGGAGAATAAGAATGTTATACGATTGCATATTGATTCGTTATGGAGAATTTGTATTAAAAGGTGATAATAAAAAGCAATTCACCAAACGAATTCAAGAACATATCAAAAGAAAGTTAAAAAAATATAAATCACTACAATATAAGTCAGCAGGACTAAGATTTTACATTTTGACAAATGAAGAAAATATCGAAGAAATCTGCGAATTACTAACAGAAATTCCAGGGATTTATTCCTTCTCTTTGGTTGCTAGATGTGAAAACGAGTTAGATCAAATCAAGCAAACCGCAGAACATGTGTTAATAAATGATTCAATGAATCAAGGATTTACCTTTAAGGTAGAGACCAACCGTGCAGACAAACTGTTTCCTATGAAATCATTGGAAGTAACACAAGAAGTGTCAAGACACTTGTTTCAAAGAATTCCAGGGTTAAAAGCGGATGTTCATAATCCGAATATGATATTAGACATTGACATCAGGGTAGAAGGCACGTTTATATATACCAAGGTGATCAAAGGTATGGGTGGGTTCCCATCTGGTACAACAGGAAAAGCGCTACTAATGATGAGTGGAGGAATTGATAGTGTCGTTGCAGGATACTTATCAATCAAACGAGGGATGGAAGTTGAAGCAATTCACTTTGCTTCTTACCCACACACCTCAAAACTTTCCGAACAAAAGGTAATTGACTTAACCAAGCAAATCGCAAAGTACACGTACGCAAATAAGATTAAACTACACATTGTTCACTTTACACCTTTACAAGAGGCTATTTTTCGCGCTGTCGATGAGGATTATATAATCACGATTATGCGTAGAATGATGTACCGCATAGCTGAGGCATACGGATTAAAACATAATATACGTGCTTTGGTAACAGGAGAAAGTGTTGGGCAAGTTGCTTCCCAAACTTTAGAAAGTTTAGCAACAATCAACGAGCCAATTAAGTTGCCAGTTTTACGACCGCTTGTTACGATGGACAAAGAAGATATTGTGGATTTATCAAAAGAAATCAACACCTATAATATATCAATTAGACCATATGACGATTGTTGCACGGTATTTGTTCCAAAGCACCCAAGCATTCGACCAAGAGTTAAGTTTGCAAAAATGCAAGAGTATAAGTTTGACTATGAACCACTGATTACAGAAGCCATTGATACGATTAAAACACTCGAGATTGATTCTAGTCAATATCATTCTTCGTTAGAAGAAAATACCTTACACGAACTCTTTGAAATATAATATTTCTTTTAAAACTCTACAATTTATGGTAGTATATAGTATAAAAAGTTACGAAAGGAGTAGCAAGCTTTGCTTGCGAAGTTGATTATGATTGAAACACCAGAAGAAAACGTAACAAATGTGGAAGAAACCGAAGCAAAAAAATCAAGAAGGCAATTGAGACGAGAAGTTGGTCTTGCCAGAAAACAAGAAGTTCTTAAGCTAATTAATCAATACAATGAAGAAATGTTAGTGGATGGTAGTTCATCGATTACACTAGAAGAACTAGCAGAGTTAGAAGATGAATATTCGATTTTAGAGGATCGATACCCCGAAAAATTGTTTGAAGAAACAAAAGATACAAGTTGGATTTCAAAGGTTAGTTGGTGGATGTTTGTTTATCCGTTCTTTGTAGTATTCCTAAACATCCCAGCTTTAATTAAAGTGATAGGATTAGAAGTACTTTATTTTATAAGTTACAAGCTACCAAATATGGCAAATACAGCACCGGTTTGGTTACTGCTTGGACTCACACTGTATACAATACCAATTGTATTATTGGTGATAACCTGGACTATTTATGGTCTTATTCAAAACAAAGATAACAAACGTATGTTTGGATATATTTTTATCTTACATGGTGTTTTATTTTTAGCTGCGAATTTATTCTTATTGTTTGATTTTGTTCTACCAATTGTCAATTATTAAGAGATGATACCTATGACAAAGATTACATCTGTTCAAAATGAAAAAATAAAACAGGTTATCAAATTAAAAGATAAAAAGTATCGTGACCACGAACAAAAATTCTTAGTAGAAGGATATCATCTCATAGAAGAGGCATATAAAGCAGAATTATTAGATATGGTATTTACCACTTCGGAAGATGCTCCATACCAAGACATTACAACCCATCAAGTTAGTTATGAAGTCATTGAAAAATTGTCGTCTACAAAAACACCTCAAGATATCGTTGGTGTTGTCTCGATGAAACCATCCGCCGAGTATAACAAAAATCGTTATTTGTTGTTAGATGGGATTCAAGACCCAGGAAATCTTGGAACGATTATTCGAAGTGCACTCGGATTTGGAATAGAAGTTATCTTGCTAGGGTCAGATTGTGTTGACATCTATAACGAAAAAGTTGTTAGGGCAACTCAAGGATCATTGTTTCATATGGGCTTTATTCGCGGAAACATTGTAGAAATGATTCACCACTTGAGACAGTCAAAGATTACACTTTACGTTACAACGCTTGACAAAGCCATTGAGATTAGCCAAATACAATTAAAAACACCATATGCAATTTGCTTAGGTAATGAAGGTAGCGGCATTAAACAAGAAGTGCTAGAGTTAGCCGATGAACGAATCTATATTAAAACAAATACTCAACTAGAATCGTTAAATGTTGGCATCGCCGCCAGCATTATAATGTACGAATTTGATAAAAAAATGAAAGGGTAGTGTTTCACTACAAGGGTATCTACAATGCATAGATATCATGCAAAATGGTATAAACTTGATAATGCTGCAAAGGTGTTTCCTGCTGTGGCTAGTATCAAACGCACATATATGTTTCGAGTTGGAGCGGTAATGAAAGAAGACATCAACAAAGAGGTGTTACAACAAGCACTCGTTGATATCATCAAACGATTTCCAAGTTTCAATGTCAGAATCCGAAAAGGATTGTTTTGGTATTATTTTGAGGAAAATCATAAATTACCATTTATCCAAGAGGAAGACCCATTTATTGGTAAATATTTAGAGTTTAAGACAAACAATGACTTTTTGTTTCGAACACTGTATTATGGGAAACGCCTTTCATTAGAAGTGTTTCACTCGATTACAGATGGAACGGGAGCAATGGAATTCTTAAAAGCTCTAATGTATCAATACTTAAAACTACTTGGCAATAAAGTGTCATCGGATGGATTAGTGATCACAGATGAAATTGAAATTTTAAAGGCGGAAGAACAAGATAGTTTCCTAAAAAATTATGATAAGTCAGTTAAGGTCAACCGAAAAGAAACAAAAGCATACCATTTAAAAGGAACCAACTACGATGAGTATTGGCAAGGAATCATTCACGGTATCATCGATATAGATGATTTAAAACGATTGTCAAAAGAAAAGAACGTTACGATTACCGAATATCTATGTGGTGTCATTACTTATTGTGCTTACATCACAGAACTAAAGTATGCAAAAACAAAACGAGCATTTCGCTTTTTTGTCCCAGTTAATTTAAGAAAAGTATTCGACTCAAAAACATTGCGAAACTTTGCATTGTTTGTAAGAACCACACAATACTTAAGTGGAAAAGATTTGACTTTTGATGAGATTTTACAAGACACCGCAAAACAAATAAGAGAAGGTGTTGATAAAAATAGACTCCTTGCTTATTTGGTATCGAATGTTAAATTTGAGAAAAACTTCTTTATGAGAATTACACCACTATTTATTAAGGTTGTGGCGATGAGAATTGGATACAAGTTATTAGGTGAAGATCTCAACTCCTATGCATTATCCAATCTAGGTGTAGTAGAATTGCCAGAATCCATGAAAAATCATGTTAGTCACTTCGAATTCTCAATTGGAGCAAGTAGCATTTGTAAGAAGAACGCAGCTGTTGCAACGTATAACAATAAGCTAATCATTTCATTTTCTACGCTGGCAGTTGAGCGTGATTTAGAACGCGAATTTTTCCGATTCTTGACAAGCCAAAACGTAAACATCACGGTTGAATCAAATGAGTTGGAGGTGTAGATATGAAGTATTGTAAAAAATGTAATATCACGCTAAACACACAGCGCATGACTTGTCCTCTATGTTTCACGGTGTTAGAAAAAAATGAACATGTGAGCCAGACAACATATGCTCCTTATCCCGGATATCAACCAAAAAGTTATAAAGATGGAGTGCTTGTTAAGATTTTCATATTCTTATCCATTGTAGCCATTTTCGTTTCTGCGATTGTAAATATAATGACATGGCAAGCCAATCGTAGTCCATGGTCAATCATTGTGATAGGCTGTGTACTTTACGGATGGATTTTAATCAAGAATACAGTCATTGCGAAAATCAACATCGGTAGAAAACTTGTGTTTCAAACAATAGCACTGCCAATTCTACTTGTGATTATTGAAAAATACACGTATTCACCAGAACCGTGGGCACTGGATTATGTTACCCCATTTCTAACTGTGATAGCGACGGTGGCAATTTTAATGCTTGTTTTTATCAAAAGTTCTAAATATGGTGAATATGTTATCTATTTGTTAAATATCAATTTTTTAGGATTGATTCCACTTATTTTGTATTTTGTTTTCCCAGGTATCATATCCATCATGTGGCCAAGTGTTGTTGCTGCAAGTATTGGATTTTTAACTTTCTTAGGAATGTGGGTATTTGCAGGTAGGGCAACCAAACAAGAACTCAAAAAAAGATTTCATATATAAGAAAAAATGTTTCCGATTTCTCGGAAACATTTTTATTTAGACATTAAAGCAACTATCGCCAATAAATTCTCTTAATAATGAGTTACATGGAACAACTTTATCGTCAATTTCTTCAAAGTACTTTAAGAACTTAATGAGTCGGTTTGCTGCGATGAAATATTCACTATTGCGATCTATTTCTAATAGGGTTGGCATAGCATATTTTTTCATTACACATAGTTCATATGCAAGCCCAGAATTAAAGATGTAATCTGCACCTTCTTGATGCGGATAAATCCATCTAAATTCACCTCTTCTGACTGAAGGCCACATGGATATGGTTTTGATTGCAGGTGAGTTTCTAAATTTCTTATCGCGCACAATTCTTCGTAAGAGTCGTAAATCCGTTATGCTAATTGGATTATGGTTGTCAATATTCATTTGTAATTGAGGGCTAATGAAAATTTTAAATTTTTGATGTTTTGGAATATTTGAGGTAAGTGCGTCATTCAATGCATGAATTCCTTCAATAATGATCGGGCTATCTTCTCCGATTCGCAGTTTCTTGTATCCGCTTCTACGCCCAACCTTGAAATCGAAATGTGGTATTTCTACCTCTTCACCACGAATTAGTGAGAGCATATTTTGACTAAATAGATCAATATCCAGTGTATTAATGTTTTCTAAATCAACTTCACCGTTTTCATCTGGCTGGATTTGTTCTCTATCCAAATAATAGTCGTCCAAAGAAATCATAACGGGTTTAAGACCCTTGGTCATAAGTTCAATTTTTAAACGTGTTGAGAATGTTGTTTTTCCTGAAGAAGAAGGCCCAGCAATTGCAATTAATCTAATGTTTTCAATATCCGATTTAATCCTATTTCCAAGTTCAGCAAGCATTGCATTATGATGAGACTCGTTCATGTGTACCACTTCTACTGTTTTTCCAGCCTTGATTTGCTTGTTGAGGGAAGCTATATTGCTTGCATCACAAATATCCGCCCATTTTGATGCATCTTTTAGCGTTCTACCGTAAACAGGAGCATCTTCAAAAATTGGAATCGTTCCGTTAGATTCTGCTCTTGGATATTGAATTAAAATACCAGGGTGATAAGGTCTTAGAATATAATGTTTTAAGTATCCTGTTGATGGAACCATGTATCCGTACATATAGTTTGTATATCCATTGCATGTATAAAAATGGACATTTTTCTCAGGTCGATATGCAATAATATCTATTTTATCGCTATAATTGTTTTCCTTATAAAACTCGATTGCCTCTTCGTTTGGTACCACTTTGCGAACAAAAGGTAAGTCAAGATTAACCAATCTTGTCATTTCTTGCATGAGGTTATTAACTATGTTTTTCATATCAATTTGTGTCTCGAGATTTGTAATTCTACAAAAAATAGATCGAGAAATACTATAGTTGAATTTTAGACTAAAATCAGGATAAATGTTTTTAAACGCCATTGCGACCAAATATCGTAAACTCGTTTCATAAACAGATACCGCTTCTGGATGCTTTGTGTTAAGAAACTCAATGGTTGCATCGTAACTAACCTCATAACTAAGTTCGCGAATACGATTATTGACCAAAGCAACAAAGTATTCTTTTTCAGGATCGTTAATGAGATGGATTAATTTAACTTTTTCTTGGAATGTTTTTGTCTCTTGATTGACTTGTAGTTTGAACATAAACAATGCCCCTTTCGTTAATGAATCAATGTAGTATTATTTTATCAAAAAAATGTATATTTGCAAGTTAAATCCGTTGTTTCTTGTTCTATAGATAGGGATTGGCTGAAAACATTTTCAGTTTACGAAGCTGCCTACTCAATTCAGTTTACGAAGCTGCCTACTCAATTGCTTGACTTATGAAGGTTAGTATGATAGAATACTATGTGTATGATAGCAACTGACGAGTGAGATTGAAACAATCTCACTTGTTTTTATGGTAGGAGGGTCTATGAAAGACTTAGAAAAACTAATATTTGAAGAAGCCGTAAAACTTGCAACTCCGCTTGGTTTGACGATCGAAGAAGTGGAATATGTAAAAGAAAACGGAATAAAAATACTGAGAGTGGTGGCGGATAAAGATAGTGGTTTAGACATTGATGATTCTGCAAAACTGAATGAACTTCTTAGTGAGCGACTAGATGTTTTGGATCCCATTGAAGAAGAGTATTATTTAGAAGTATGCTCTCCTGGTATTGAAAAACCTCTCAAAACAAAACAAGCAATCATCGATCATATTGGAACCTATGTCTACATTAAGACATATGAAGCAGTAATGAAGCACAAAGAATGGTATGGAACAATCGTATCCTTTGAAGATAATATATTGACAATAAACGGTAAAGATAGACAGTTTATAAAAGAAGTAAACATTCCATATGAAAAAATAGCTGTCATTCGAACAGCCATTCAATTTTAGGAGGTATAATCAAAAATGATAAGTAAGAATTTTTTTGACGCGTTAGAGGCGATTGCATTTGAACGCGGGTTAAATATTGATGAAATCCTTGAAAAAGTAGAACTAGCCGTTGGGGCAGCTTGTCGTAACGCAGAACCTCCATTTACAGGAGAAATCATCGTAGATTTTCAAAACGATAAGAAAAAGATTAGAGTCTATGAAGAAAAAACAGTCGTAGAGGAAATTGATCCAACCGGCCCAAAAGGACAAATCTTGTTAGAAGACGCTAAATTACAAAAAGAACGAGTTCGAGTTGGTTCAGTTATTCGTAGAGAAATTAACCTAGACACAGAACTTGGAAGAAAACCGGCATCTATTTTTAAACAAGTATTCACTCAAGGGTTAAAAGACTTAGAACGTGAAAAATCTTATGAGTTCTTTAAAGAACGTGAAAATGAGATTATCACTGTAAAAGTAAATAAGGTAACCGACGATTATGTCACCTTTAATATGGGGATGAATACTGAGTCTTTTATGCCGGCAAAAGAATGCATTCCTGGTGAAAATCTATTTGAAGGTCAAGACGTAAAAGTTTATATCACTCGTGTAGAAAAAACTGGAAAAGGGCCAAAAGTATTTGTTTCAAGAGCAACTAGAGACATTGTGAAACGTTTGTTTGAATTGACAATTCCAGAAATCGCAAGCGGTGAAGTTGAAATCATGGCGATTGCAAGAGATGCTGGTTCTAGAACCAAGGTTGGAGTTATGTCAAATAGCGAAACCGTTGATCCAAAAGGAGCATGCGTTGGTATGCAAGGGTCTCGTATTAAGTTAATCAATGAGGCATTAAACAACGAACGTATTGATATCTTCACGTGGAAGATGAATGCGGTAGATTTGATTGCAGAAGCATTGACTCCTGCAAGAGCAATTTCGGTCATTGCGAATGAAAAAGAAAAGACATCCGTTGTCATTGTTCCAGATGATCAATTCTCACTCGCAATTGGACGCGGTGGACAAAATGCAAAATTGGCATCGTATGCAACCGGGTGGAAAATTGATATTAAAGATGAATCTACAGCAATAAGAGAAGGCATCAAGTTTACACCAAATGTGAATAGTTATTAATAAGGGGGTACACTTATGTTAAAACCCAAGAAAATCCCTTTAAGAAAATGTGTAGTCACAAACGAACAACATCCCAAATCTGAGATGTTTCGAGTTGTGCGCGACCCAGATGGAAATGTACTCGTGGATAAAACAGGAAAAGCCAAGGGCCGAGGAGCGTATGTAAGCAAAAACAAAACAGCAATTCTAGGCGCAAAAAAGAAAAAAGCACTTGACCGACATTTAGAAGTTGCTGTTCCAGATACCATATATGATGAATTGATAGGATTGATTGATAGTGCAAAACAAACAAAAAGTTCTGAATAGTCTTGGACTTGCTTTAAAAGCAGGAAAACTTGTATCTGGAGAAGATGCCGTAATTCATGCAATGCAAAACAATCAAACCAAATTAATCTTTTTAGCAAGTGATGCATCGATTCAAGCAAAAGATAAGTTTGAGAAGAAAGCATTCTTTTATGGTGTTCAAATCATCGAATTATTTAATGCGGAGGAATTGTCGAAATCAATCGGGAAACTTCATAGAAAAGCAATCGCAATCTGTGACGAAGGATTTACAAAATTGATTTTGGGCTATATAGAAAGAGGTGACCGATATGAAGGTTAAAGAGTTAGCAGTAATATTGAAAGAAGATGTCAATGTTTTAATCACATTGCTTAGCAATGTTGGAATTAAAGCAGATGAAGACACAGACATCGAAAAGGATGTCCAAAAAAAGTTAGCGAAAAGATATAATATACCTTTTCCTTTTAAGACTGCAAAACCAGCACCAACAAAACCGGTAAAAGAAGAAGTTGTTATCATTGAACAAGAAATTACCAAAGAACCCGTAACAGAAACCAAACCGGTTGTTGAGGTTTCGAAGCAAAAGATAGTAGTTGAAGCTGTTGAAAAAACGCCTTCATCCAAGACACAACCAGTGGCAGAACCAATCATATATAACGAAGACGATGACACCAAACCAATTGATTTAAGTGGAGAAGTCGAAGATGTCTACGAACAATATGTTGAAACTGCCAAAGTTAAGCGCAAAAAAAATATTAAGAAAGACAAGGAAAAGGAAATCGAACATCGTACAAGCAACATCCCAACCAAACAACAAGTGAAGATTGATGCATCCATCCTAGTTTTCGAACCAGGAATGACAGTGGCTCAAATCGCTGAATCACTCAAACAACCAGTTAAAGATGTCGTTAAGACATTGTTTGTTCAAATGAAAATTATGGCAGGTGCAACTAATGTGTTAGACCGTGATGTAGTTGAATTATTGGCCTTAGAATATGGATTTGAAGTCCAAGATAAAGTGTCAACTGACTTAACAAGATTTGAAGACATTGAGATTGTTGATACTGAAAAAGAGTTAGTAGAACGTCCACCAATTGTAACAATCATGGGACATGTTGACCACGGTAAAACAACATTACTCGATACGATTCGTAATTCAAAAGTTGTATCCGGAGAAGCAGGTGGAATTACTCAACATATTGGGGCATACCAAGTAGAGAAAAACGGAAAGAAAATAACATTCGTTGATACTCCAGGACATGCGGTATTTACTGAAATGAGAGCACGTGGTGCACAAATCACAGATATTGTAATTTTGGTTGTTGCTGCTGATGATGGTGTAATGCCTCAAACAAAAGAAGCAATTGAACATGCTCAAGCAGCAAAGGTTCCAATCATTGTAGCTGTTAATAAAATGGACAAACGAGATATCAATCTAGATCGCATTAAACAAGAGTTACTTGAATTTAGCCTTGTTCCAGAAGAATGGGGTGGAAGTACATTATTTGCTTATGTATCAGCATTAACTGGTAAGGGTGTCGATGATTTACTTGAAATGGTCTTATTCGTTAGTGAAATGGAAAACTATCGTGCAAATCCAAATCGTCTTGGTGTTGGTACTGTGGTCGAGGCAAAACTTGATAAGGGGCGCGGGCCAGTTGCTACTTTACTTGTTCAAAATGGAGCCATCCGTGTTGGAGATATTATCGTTGTTGGTAACACGTATGGTAAGATTCGTGCAATGCAGGATGAGACAGGTCGCTTAGTGACCGTTGCAGGACCATCAAAACCAGTTGAAATTACAGGGTTATCTGAGGTTCCGTTTGCGGGAGACCGATTTATGATTTTAAAAGATGAAAAATTAGCAAGAGAAACAGCAGCAACTCGTGCATATCGTAAATTTAGTGAAGACAAAGGCATTGGAAAACCGGTGTCTCTTGGAGATCTATTTGGTCAAATGAGCGATGATGCATTAAAAGAGTTAAACATCATTGTCAAAGGGGATGTGCAAGGATCGATTGAAGCTTTAAAAGGATCCATTGAAAAAATTGACATCAAAGGAACAAAGATTAACATCATCAGTGCTCGTGTAGGAGCAATCAATGAAACAGATATCAACCTTGCTCTTGCATCAAATGCTATCGTCATTGGATTTAATATCCGTCCTTCCGCAGCTGTAACTGAGTTTGCAGAAGAAAAAGGGGTAGAGATTCGTTTGTATGATATTATATACAAATTAATCGAAGATATTGAAGCAGCAACCAAAGGAATGCTTGACCCTGTATTTGCCGAAAAAGTATTAGGACAAGCAGAAGTAAGAGAACTATATAAGGTTTCGAAAGTGGGGACAATTGCAGGATGCTACGTCATTAGTGGTGTAATGCAACGTAACACAAGTATCCGTTTAATTAGACAAAATGTCGTTATTTTTAACGGTAAGATGTCTTCATTAAAGCGATTCAAAGATGATGCGAAGGAAGTTCGTACAGGGTTTGAATGTGGTATCACCATCGAAAACTATAACGACTTAAAAGTTGGGGACATCATTGAATGCTTCACTATGGTTGAAGTGGAACAAAAACTATAAAAGAAAGAGGTGTAACGTATGGCGTTTCGAATTGAACGAATTGAAAAGATTATAGAAAGAGAATTAAGTATGATTTTCTTACTTGAGTCTAGAGATGAACGATTAAAACACATTACAGTCACAAGAGTAAAACTAACAAACGATGGATCACTAGCTACGATTAGTTTTACAGTGAGAAAAGAACACTTAGAAGAAAAAGCAGCACAGACTGCACTTGAATCTGCAAAAGGATTCTTAAAAACAGAGTTAAGCAAAAAACTTGATATTAGAAAGATTCCGGACTTACGATTCAAATTAGATGATTCCTTAGAATATGGAAACAAAATTGAGTCTATTTTAACAGATATCAATAAATAGTAGATTAGAAGGGTGGTTTCGTCCACCCTTTTATGATTTGTTTTCGTCCACCCTTTTATGATTGTTGTTGAATTTGATTGTTATAAATGGTAAAATAGTGTATCAGTATAACGCTGCATGAGGTGAAAAAAATGTTTGAAACAAAAGGACTCGTTAAAGTATATAAGTCAAAAAAAGGAACGCTCGTACGGGCACTAGATGGCATCGATTTACGATTTGAAGAAAAAGGGGTTGTCTTTATTCTAGGTAAAAGTGGAAGCGGAAAATCTACTCTCCTAAACGTGCTTGGCGGACTAGATGCTTATGATGAAGGAGAAATCATCATCAAAGGGAAATCAAGCAAACACTTTAGAGCACAAGATTTCGACTCCTATCGTAATACATATGTTGGTTTTATTTTTCAAGACTATAATATTTTAGATGACTTTTCCGTAGCGAAGAATTTAGGGATTGCGCTGCAACTACAACGAAAAGAAGCTGATGAAAATGCAATCAACGCTTTATTAGAAAAAGTGGATCTGGGTGGGTTAGGAAATCGAAATCCGAATGAACTATCAGGTGGACAAAAGCAACGTGTTGCGATTGCAAGAGCATTGATAAAAAATCCTGATATCATTATGGCAGATGAACCAACTGGAAATCTTGACAGTAAAACCGGACAACAAGTATTTGAAACCCTACAAAAACTAGGGGAAGAGAAATTAGTCTTGATCGTCTCACATGACCGTGAATCAGCAGAAAAATACGCAACACGTATCATTGAATTATCCGATGGGAAAGTTATTAGTGATATCAAGAAAACCGATCACGGTATTGAAGGCGAACACAAAGGAATTAAAATCATTAACAATGAAATAGTTCACATTAAGCGAGGATATCAATTAACAACAGAAGATTTAGATATAATCAATAAGATGATAAAATCAAGCAAAAATGACATTGTGATTACAGCCGATTCAAACCTAACCTTAGAAATAGATAAACAACCTAAGAAGGTAGGTAAGGGTAGGTTTATTCAAACCGCCGAAGCAGCCAATCAGTACATTGATTATGGTCCAGATGACTTTAAGGTTATCAAGTCAAAACTACCATACAAAGACTCTTTAAAAATGGGGGCTGCAGGGCTTAGAGCGAAAAAATTTAGACTTGTGATGACAATTTTATTATCGGTTATTGCGTTTACATTTTTTACGTTATCCGATACGTTAGCAAGCTTTGATTACGCTGCTAACTCAGTTCAAACAATGTATGATAACAATTTTGAGATTGCTTCAATTTATCGTAGAAATGTGGTAAAAGATCAATATAGTGACTATACTTATGAGCGACCAGCAAGCTTTACCAGTGAGGATAAAGCGAATTTTGCGAGCAAGTTTCCACAACTTACGCTGTTTGAGTTTTATCAAAAACCAGTTTACCTAAGTGAATCCTACCACACGAGCGAACAAGGTTACAGTTACTACTATATGCAAAACACAACAGGGTTTATTGAACTTAATGATGAAAGTGATTTGAACTTATCGTTAATGCCACTCGAAAATAGTTACTACCCGAACCTATTTACAGAAATTGCAATCACAGATTTTGTGGCAGAACACTTTGTGAAGTATGGTCTTAAAAACTATGGTGCCATTACAACATTCCAACAATTGATTGGAAAGAATATGTTGGTTGGAGGGCAAACATTTAAAATTACTGCAGTTCTTGATACCAACACCAATCTTGAATTTTATAAAGAAAAGCTTGATGTCAATGAATTAAAAGATGATAGTTATCGTTACATTTCTAAATTTGATGAACTTAGGAGATACCTTCTTGGTCAAATCTTTGTAAAAGTGGGGTTTGCCGAACAATATTTTTTAATGTCAAATGAAATTGATATCGAACGACTTGGAGATTCGCTAAGTGCTAATGTTGGATCAGCGAACCGATATGCACAAATTATGAAGTTAAGATCGTTTTCTTCTTCTATGGATATCTATACGGGATCACTTCCAGCATTTACTACCCTAGAACGAAACGAAGTGGTTATTACATCAAGTTTTATGCGAATGATTGATTCGATGACATTTGATACTTCCTTCAATCAAGCGATGAGTGAGTATGAAACAACACATGGCAGTGAACCTACAGGCGCAGCATTACTAGCAATTTATAACAATGTCATTAAGAGTATGTTTGATACCTTGGTTGTTCAAACAAGTTCCAATATTCTGATGCAAACATTTAGTTGGATAGGCGGGTTTGAATACTTTCAAGATCGCACATTTGTAGTAAAAGGAATTGTAATTGATGATGTATTACCTGATTATACAAAATACGATAGTATGATCGTGATTGAAGAAGAACTTTATGATGAGCTATTTGAACAAGTTAACGCTCCATCAGCAGTATATTTCTTGATTACAAACAACCGATTGATTGATCTAGAATTATTCCGATACTTTGAAAAGAAAGACCTAGGTGGATATCGCTATACTGGTGTTACTCCATTTTCAGGAGAACTTAACAATGTTCGTTTTATTGTAGATATTGTTAGACCTATATTCTTTTGGATTAGTGTGGTGTTCGCTGCATTCTCAACCCTTTTAATGGCAAACTTTATTAGTTTGAGTATTACGTATAAGAAGAAAGAGATTGGAATCTTACGTGCCATAGGAGCAAGAAGTAGTGATGTGTTTGGAATCTTTTTCAATGAAAGTTTAATTATTTCAACCATTGATTTTGTAATTACTATGATTCTATCGATTACCATTGTGATTGTTGCGAATGTATCCTTGAAGGCTGAACTCGAAACGACAATTACGATATTTGCCTTTGGTATTCGTCAAATCTTCTTGCTTGCTTTGATTTGTGGCGGGGTAGCGTTTATTGCGAGTCTAATTCCGGTACGAAAGATTGCACGTATGAAACCAATTGATGCGATCAAAAACGTTTAGATAATAGATGAAAAGGCTTCTACAATAGAAGTCTTTTTCTTTGATATCACTTTATCAAATTAGCAGAATATGGTATAATACTCACATAAATGGGTGATTGATATGAAATTAGAGGAATTGAAAACAAAGCTTTTGCTTGTTCCAAAAAGTCCTGGTTGTTATTTAATGAAAGATGCTGACAAGGAAGTCATTTATGTTGGCAAAGCAAAAATATTACAAAATAGATTGCGAAGTTATTTCACAGGTAGTCATGATGCGAAAACCACAAAAATGCTATCCCTTGTTGATGACTTTGAATACATCATCACTTCAACAGAAATTGAAGCTTTGATTCTTGAACTTAACTTGATTAAGACTCATCGTCCGAAATATAACATTTTATTAATGGATGATAAAACATATCCATATCTATATATTACGAACGAAACTCACCCAAGATTACTGTATACAAGAGATATATCTAATAAAAAAGGCAAATACTTTGGACCTTATCCAAATTCAGGTGCCGCGAAAGAAACACAAAACTTACTGAATAAAGTATATCCACTTAGAAAATGTGTGCAATTACCAAAAAAAGCATGTTTGTATTATTTCATTGGCCAATGCCTTGCTCCATGTATTCACGAGGTCAAACAAGAAACATACGATGATATTATCAAAGACATTCAAAAATTCCTAAATGGAAATCAAAGAGATTTACTCTCTGACTTAAATCAAAAAATGAATCAAGCATCGGAAGAATTAGAGTTTGAACGAGCCATTGAATATCGTGAAATGATTCAAAATCTTAATGCAACTTTAGAAAAACAGAAGATGTCATCCAATGATTTGGTTGATCGTGATATTTTTGGTTACGCCATCAAAGATGATTTGTTGAGTATACAGGTTTTTCATATGAGACTTGGTAAAATGGTGATGCGAAACGGAGAACTATTCGAAACCACAGTAGACAAAGAAGAAGCAGTATATGATTATATTGCCCAATTTTATCAAATTAAAAACAATCCTGTTCCAAAAGAAATTATTGTCCCAAAATTACCCAATTTAGAAGTATTAGAAGAATTGCTAGATGCAAAAATAATCGTTCCACAAAAAGGGGATAAAAAGAAAATCCTCGATTTGGTGTGTGAAAATGCATATAATAAAATCGATGAACTAAGAAAGTTAAAAGAAATCGAATTATCAAAAACAGTAAAACCATTAATTGATTTGGGAGAACTTCTAGGAATTCCATATCCTAAGACAATTGAACTTTTTGATAACTCTTCACTACAAGGAGTGTCAAGTGTTAGTGCAATGGTCTCATTTATGGATGGAAAACCAAATAAGAAAAATTATCGTAAATTTAAGATATATCAGGTTACTGGGCAAGATGATTATTTAACAATGCAAGAAGTTATCACAAGAAGATATGCTAAATTAATCAAAGAAGAAAAAGCGTTACCGAATCTAATCATTGTAGATGGTGGTAAAGGACAAGTAAATGCATCCATGGAAGCATTAAAAAAGGTTGGTGGAAAAGACATTCCACTCATAGGTCTTGTGAAAGATGATCGTCATCGCACAAGAGGAATTGTTCGCGGAGATACGTTAGAAGAAATTACCATTGATAAAAGCAGTCAATTGTTTTTATTGTTAGAGCGAATGCAAGAAGAAGTTCATCGCTTTGCGATTACATTTCATAGGGATGTTCACACAAAGAGTGCTTTAGCAAGCGCACTTGATCAAATCGAAGGGATTGGAAAAGCAAGAAGAACACAACTCCTTACCCATTTTGGATCGATTGATGAAATAAAAAAAACAAGTGTTGAAAAACTCATGAGTTTAGGGTTTTCAAACAAAGTAGCAAGTAACGTCCTAGAACGTTTGAACAAAGAGAAAGATTTGTATTGAGGTAGTACCAGATGAGAAGGATTTATGGTCCAATAAGAACCATCCATTACAAAAAAAGAACCATAGAATTACTAGTGGGGAGTAAAGTTGAGCAATTTTCATTAACGCGTAAACAGATGAAGGACTTTGCACCATACTTCAAAGTTGGATTGTTTGTTGACTTTATGTGTGATAAAACACCAAAGAAGAAATCAGGAATGTATGCTTCGAATATTCAATATTTTTTGCGAATATTCAGAACAAGATTTCGTAGACCTGTTGTATTTTTTGATGTCAAAGCAATTCGAACAAGCCTAAAAAAACTGATTGAAAAAAAACAGAATAGAATGTTTTTGGATTTAGAGTTTACAATGCCATCCTATAATAACGATCCAAATTTCCCATTTAAGGCAGAAATTATTCAGTATGGAGCGATCATTGAAGATCCGGATGGAAAAATTATACATCAGGAAACCAACCTAGTTTGGCCAACAAACATTAAGAGTTTGAACGGAAGAGTCTTTAAATTTCTTAATATTGATATGGATGATTTTGACAAAGCTATTAGTTATTTGGATTTTTATGAAAACATCAAACATATGATGGAAACTTATCAACCTGCGATTTATGTGTGGGGAAAAAATGATTTTCTAGTCTTGGAAAACTCATATATCATGCATCATATGGAAAGCATTACGACACGAGATCAGTTTATTAACTTACTTCAGATTCTAAAGAATTACTTCAATTCAAAAAACGATATTGGTTTATTTAAAGCATTGGCTTTATTTAAAGATCATGTTGATATCGATGAACAAACTCACGATGCTTTGATTGATGCATCGGTACTTAGAGAAGTATTTTATGAATTTAAGAAACTAATCAATAATCCAATTCGATATACAATTAAAACAATATAAAAAAACAGTCGATTTTCACAATCGACTGTCTTTTATTATACGACCAAAATGATTGGAACAATCACAGGACGTCGTTCTGTTTTTTCATAAATGAAATTGGTTAGTTCACTTGTAATTTTTCCTTTGATTGATTGAATGTTTAAATTTTTTTGTTTTGACAACTCAGCATTAAATACCTCTGTTGCCTTATACTTGATGTCTGTAATCAATTTTTCCGAATCTTTCATATATATGAATCCTTTTGACACTAAAGATACGGGAGCAACCTCTTGCCTTAAACTGTTGATTGAAAACACAAGAGAAACCACACCATCGTCAGATAAAAACTTGCGTTCTTTTAAAATACTACTATCTACACCAGTTAAACTAGAATCAATAAAAGTATCTTCGGATGGTGCATAATTATGAACCACTCTAGCTCCTGCTTCATTGAATACTGCTGCATCTCCAGAATCTAAGATGTAGATGTTTTTTGGATCTACCCCTGTATCGATTGCTAAATCGGAGTGCATTTTTAGCATATAGTATTCTCCATGAATAGGAATGAAATATTTCGGTTTTGTTAGTGCCAACATTAGTTTTAATTCATCTTGTGATGCATGACCAGTGGTATGCGTGTCAGTCAAATCACTATTAATAATGACGTCTGCACCCGCTTTGTAAAGGCGATTGATGGTACGATTGATACTTTGTTCATTGCCTGGAATGGCTGAACTTGAAAACACAATGGTATCGTTTGGCTGCAACTTAATTTGTTTATGCGTTCCATCCGCAATACGTGATAGTGCAGCAAGTGGTTCGCCTTGTGTTCCCGTGCTTAAAATGGTTAGTTTTTCAGCAGGAACATTTGCCATATCGCGAGCAGTAATAAAGGTTCCGCGCGGTGCGTTAATGTATTTCATACGCTCAGCAACTTGAATTGCTTTTTCCATGCTTCGACCAAATACAATGATTTTTCTTCCGGCTGCAACACAAGCTTCCACAATTTGTTGAACACGATACACATTTGAAGCAAAGGTTGCGATAATCACACGCCCTTTGATTTGAAACATAATGTTTTTAATTGTTTGACTTATCTTTTTTTCAGAAGATGCAAACTTAGCAACCTCAGCATTGGTGCTATCTGATAGCAAACATAATACACCATCGTGTCCCAGTTTTGCGATCTTGTAGTAATCTGCTGGTTCTCCAAGTGGAGTAAAGTCAAATTTAAAATCTCCAGTATGGACGATATATCCAAGTCTTGTTTTTATTGCGAACCCAAACGAATCAGGAACGCTATGGTTGGTTCTAAAAAACGAAATTTCAAAATGTTTGAATTTATATACCGAATCTGGTGAGTATTCCACCATATTGGCTACTAGGCCTTTGTATTCGGATAGCTTATTATCTATTAATCCAACCGCAAGTCCACTTGCATAGATTTTTGGAATTCTTACCTTTTTTAGTAAAAATGGAATTCCTCCGATATGGTCTTCATGTCCATGGGTAATGAAGAGTCCTACTATTCGGTGTTCATTGTCAATTAAGTATTGGTAGTCAGGTATAATATAGTCTACTCCTAGATGAGAGTTATCAGCAAACAAAATTCCTGAGTCAATAATCATGATTTCGTCGCCGATTTCAACAATATACATATTCATACCAACGACGCCTAATCCACCCAAAGCAAATACTTTGATATCATTAGGGTTTACTTCACCTGTTTTCCAAACTGGTGTAGGGGAAGTGTTTTTCATATTATCACAGACCTTCTTTCTTTCAAATTTATTATGATTCATTATACATTATTTTTTAATCTTTGAAAAGGAAAAAGCGATGTTGTTTTCATAAAACAGTTGAAAAAAGATGAAAAAAGGATTACAATAGGTAAGATTGAGGTAGAAAACATGAAAAAAACAAAAATAATATTTTTAGATGTAGACGGAACTATTTTCGATAATAATTTAGGGAAAATCCATCAAAGCACAATTGATGCAATCAAAACCCTATATGATAAAGGAGACACACATATCATTATCGCAACAGGTAGGGCACCAAATATGATTGAACATTTGAATGTGATTAAGCCTTACGTGAGTGGTTACGTACTACTGAATGGTCAACATGTAACAATTCACGACCAAGTGGTATATGATACACCAATCGATGCATCGAGCATTCATGTATTGCAAGAGTTCGCAAGAAGTGAGCAAGTACCTCTTGGTGTTGTGGGGCTTACCAATGCAAATGTTACCTTTATTGATGAGAATGTCGATATTTCATTTCGTGATTATCGTATCAAACCTTTTACGGTGGGAGAATTTGGATTTGAATTTGATGTATATCAAGCATGGTTGTTTGGTCAACCAGAGTTAATTGACAAAGCAAGAATCATCGTTCCGAACTTTCAATTTCTTAATTGGGGAAATCATGGATGTGATATTATCATTAAAGGGACTTCAAAAGCGGTAGGAGTAGATGTGCTAATCAAACACTGCAACATCGACATTGCATGTACATACGCGATTGGAGATGCGAACAACGACATTGAAATGATTAAACATGTCGGGACTGGTGTTGCGATGGGGAACGCGACGCATGAGTTAAAACAAGTAAGCAAATACATTACAACTCCAATTGACCAAGACGGACTTTACAATGCGTTTAAATATTTGAAACTAATATAGAAAAAAGCTCTACCAAAAATTTGGTAGAGCTTTATCTTATTCTTTTTCGGATGCAAACGAGATTGGTGTTGAGTTTGGGATTTCAGCAAACGGATTGTCTTTGTTAATCCGATCATAAAACATAATTCCTTTTAAATGATCGTATTCGTGTTGAAATACGATTGCGACATAATTTTTTAAGCGAAGTTTAGTTTTTTTCACTTCTTTGGTTTCATAATCAAAAAGATGGGTATCCACCGTTACTTTTTTATATCTAGGAACATATCCTTCTACGATGCGATCAACCGATAAGCATCCTTCACCACCAGGAAGATATGTCATTTCATCACTATAACTCACAAGTTTTGGATTGATCATTAGGTATTGATGATCATTTCCTTCCTCATCGTATGTTAAGATGCCTAACATTTGTTTTGATATATTGATTTGAGGAGCTGCGAGTCCAACCCCGGGACGAAGTCCATATTTGGTTGCAATCTCATGGTCCTGTGAGTTACCTAAGTAATCAGCAATATTGATCAAGGTTTGTTCATCTTCTTTCGACAAAGGAAGGTCTACAGGCTGAGCAACCATCCGTAACACAGGATCATCTTCTCGAATAATATCTTTCATTAATAACATAAAATCACCCTATTGATATTATATAGGAAAAGATGGATTTATGCAAAATATTTGATTGTTAACTTCGTGTAAAATAGTTTTGGGTAAATACAAAAAGGAACCTCTGTGATATAATAAGTTCGCTACAACCACACAGGAGGTCCCCATGTATATTTTACCACAAACTTACATCGATGTAATCAAAAATTCTCTTAAAACTGCGTTTACCAATCTTACACTCGACCATATTCAGTTTTCTTCCTTGTCTCATATC